>Ga0209913_1000068_pt1 | contig 132144 bp, 118 predicted proteins | sample PersoiDNA2013203_FD_185805 | JGI IMG/M metagenome (GOLD analysis project Ga0209913, IMG submission 185805) | Permafrost soil microbial communities from the Arctic, to analyse light accelerated degradation of dissolved organic matter (DOM) -... | ecosystem: Environmental > Terrestrial > Soil >...
CGAAGTCGATATCCTGATCGGCACCCAAATGGTCGCCAAGGGCCATGACTTTCAACGCTTGACGCTGGTGGGCGTGATGAATCCGGACACGGCCTTGTTCTCGCACGACTACCGCGCCAGCGAGCGCCTGTTCGCGCAACTGATGCAGGTCGCCGGCCGTGCAGGCCGGGCCGGGCAAAAAGAAGGCGGCTCGCCCAGCGAGGTGCTGATCCAGAGCCGCTATCCGCATCACCCGCTCTATGGCGCGGTGGCCGCGCACGATTACGACGGTTTTGCTACTCAACTGCTTGAAGAGCGCCAGCAGGCAGCGTTGCCGCCATTCATCTACCAGGCGCTGCTGCGTGCGGAAGCCGCCGAAATCGATACCGCCCTGAGCTTCCTGAAAGACGCCGCCGGCTGTCTGGAGCACCCCGGCATCACCATCAACGATCCGATTCCCATGACCATGACGCGCGTGGCCAATGTGGAACGCGCGCAATTGCTGATCGAATGCGCCTCGCGGCCGGCGCTGCAAGCTTTCCTGCGCGACTGGTTGGATGTCCTGCGGCAGATGAAGACGCGCGCCAAATGGTCGCTGGAAGTTGATCCGGTTGATATATGATAGTCGCTGGCCGCGTCCGCCACCTGGCGCCGGCAGCCTTGCTTTTGTGTTCCGGCTGCATCGACGTTTTGTGGGCGACTTATAAAAATAAAAAGGCAGCGCGGTCAAAATTCAGGGAAGGGAATCATTTTATGGATTCTTTAATTTATGTCTCTTTTGCCCTCATGGCCCTCTCATCCCGATTCTTATTTAGCGCTTGAAACCGATACGCCGGCGTCGCTGGCGTGGATCGCGCAACAGAATCAACGCACGCGCGAGCGCTGGCAAGATGCGCCTGTTTTCGAACAGATCAAGTCGCGGCTGGAGCGTGCTTACCTGCCCAAAAATTTACCCGTCACGCCGCAACGCGAACAAGACTACGCCTACGATGTCCTGGTGGATGGCGACCGTCCCAGGGGATTGTGGCGTCGCATGCTGTGGGATGACTGGCGCGCCGGCGCCGGACAGTGGCAGGGCCTGCTGGATATCGATGCACTGGGCGAGAGCGAAGGCGTCGAATGGCAACTGATTGATTGCCAGATTCTTTATCCGGACGGCGACCGGGCGCTGGTCATCCTTTCTCCCGGCGGGTCGGATGCGACCGTCATGCGCGAATTCGATATCGATGCCCGCGCCTTTGTCGAGAACGGTTTTTCACTCCCGCATGCCGGGAATCATTCTGCATCATGGATAGACAGAAATACGCTCTATGTCCTGTGGGATGCGGGAGACGATGTATTGTCTCCGCTCACCCATTGCGGCTTTCCGTATCAAGCCAGGCGTTGGTCGCGGGGAGCCGCGGTGAAGGACGCCGCCGTTGTGTTCAGCGGCGAAGCGAAGGACGATTCAGTATATGTCTGGTTCGATCCGCATACGCAGCGCCACGAGGCCTTGCGCGGTGTCGATTTCTTCGACCAGCATGCGTACTACATCGACGCGGACGGTCAGTGGAAGGCTTATGCATTACCGGCCTGGGTGCATGGCGGATACTGGAACGGCTGGCTGATTCTGTCGCTGCGGCAGGAATGGGAGTGTCAGGGCGTGGCTTACCCCGGCGGCACGCTGCTGGCGGTGCGGGAAAAAGAATTCCTCGCACATGACTGGTCGTCCCTCAGCGTCTTATTTTCGCCCACCGACGCGACATCGGCAGCAAGCTGGCAAGGCGCCAAACATCATCTGTTGGTGTCCTACCTGAACGATCTGCAGAGCATGGTGCTTATCCACAGCCCGCTCCAGGGGGCTGATGGTGCATGGACATGGACGTGCTGCGATCTGGCCTTGCCCGGTCACGCGCATGTCACGGTCTCGGCGGTCGCTCCCGAGCGCAATGACGATGTCTATGTCAGCCTGACCGGCTATCTGACGCCGGCGCAATACTGGCTGGCCGACCTGGCTGCGCCTGCCGTGTGGGATCGCCTGAGCGGGCGCACCCTGATCGGCAGCGATCCGGCGCCGTTCGACGCCGGCACATTGGATATCTGCCGCCGCAATGCCCGTTCCGCCGACGGCACGCGCATACCGTATGTCGTCGTCGGCGCGCGCGGGCGGCTGGCGGGGGAGACCTCGTCGCCCTGCCTGCTGACCGGATACGGCGGCTTCGGCGTCATCCTCGAGCCGCATTACCTGGTCGGCCCCGCCATCGGCTGGCTGGAAGCGGGCGGCATCTACGTCGAGGCGCACATCCGCGGCGGCGGCGAATTCGGTGAACAATGGCATCAGACTGCGCAACGGGACATGCGCCAGCGCTGTTTCGACGATTTCATTGCCGTCGCCGAGGATCTCATTGCCGCCGGCCTGACGACGCCGGCGCAACTCGGCATCCAGGGCGCCAGCAACGGCGGTTTACTGGTGGCGGCGTGCATGGTGCAGCGCCCCGATCTGTTCGGCGCAGTGGTGTGCGAGGGGGCGCTGCTGGACATGCAGCGTTACCCGCACCTGCATATGGGGTCGGTCTGGATTGACGAGTATGGCGACCCGGACGACGAGCAGGAGGCGCTCGCCTTGATCGCCTATTCCCCCTACCACCGGGTGGACGCCGCCGCAGCATATCCGCCGGTATTGTTCACCACCAGCGCCAACGACGACCGCGTGCATCCCGGCCACGCCCGCAAGATGGCGGCATTGATGCAGGGCCAGGGGCACCGGGATGTCTGGTACCTGGAGAAGCAGGACGGCGGGCACGGGATGCTCGACGCGCGTCAGTATGCGCAGTCCGAGGCATTGGTCTTCAGCTTCCTGCAGCAACTTCTGATGCGGCGGCGCTGAATACGGCACAGGATTTGTTGTTTTCATGGCAATGCGGATAAGCGGTTTTGTGATCGCATCTGCCGTATATGAGTCGCGCCAAGCCGGTATAATCCGGGGTTTATATATTCTTGTGCGCAGTGCGTTGCCGGTTTCCGGGCAGCCGCGTCGCCGACCCCATCTGTTCCCATGCTTGCTCAACAAAAACAACGCATCACCGAATTATTCCAGGCCGCGCTGGCGCCGCTGATCGCCGGCACCGACCTGACGCCGACCGTCACGCTGGAGCGCCCGCGCGACCCGTCGCATGGCGATATCGCCTGCAACCTGGCCATGCAACTGGCCAAGCCGCTCAAGAAGAATCCGCGCGAACTGGCGCAGGCGCTGGTGGACGGCGTGCTGTCCCAGCCCGGCCGCGAAGAGCTGATTTCATCGGCCGACATCGCCGGCCCCGGTTTCATCAACCTGCGCGTGGCCGCCGCCGCCAAGCAGGCCGTGGTCAAGACCATCCTGGCCGAGGGCGCGCAATACGGCAAGAGCACGGCCGGCGCCGGCAAGAAGGTGCTGGTCGAATTCGTCTCCGCTAATCCGACCGGTCCGCTGCACGTCGGTCATGGCCGCCAGGGCGCGCTGGGCGACGCCATGTCGGCGCTGCTGCAATCGCAAGGCTACGACGTCTTGCGCGAGTTCTACTACAACGACGCCGGCGTGCAGATCGCCACGCTGGCCAGCTCCGTGCAGGCGCGCACCAAGGGCTTCAAGCCGGGCGATGCGGAATGGCCGGAATCGGCCTACAACGGCGACTACATCGCCGACATCGCCGCCGACTTTAAGGCCGGGAAAACCGTCTCCGCCAGCGATGGCGAACCGGCCACTGCCAGCGGCGACGTCGAGGATATCGAATCGATCCGCCGTTTTGCCGTGGCCTATCTGCGCCGCGAGCAGGATTTGGATCTGCAGGCTTTCGGCGTCAAGTTCGACAACTACTATCTGGAATCCTCGCTGTACAGCGAAGGCAAGGTTGCCGCCGCGGTCGATGCCTTGATCCAGGCCGGCAAGACTTACGAGCTGGACGGCGCGCTCTGGTTGAAGACCACCGACTACGGCGACGACAAAGACCGCGTCATGAAGAAGGGCGACGGCAGCTACACCTACTTCGTGCCTGATGTTGCTTATCACATCACCAAATGGCAGCGCGGTTACGGCAAGGTCATCAACGTCCAGGGCAGCGACCACCACGGTACCATCGCGCGCGTGCGCGCCGGTCTGCAGGCGGCCAATGTCGGCATCCCGGAAGGCTATCCGGACTACGTGTTGCACAAGATGGTCACCGTCATGAAGAATGGCGAAGAGGTGAAGATCTCCAAGCGCGCCGGTTCTTACGTCACGCTGCGCGACTTGATCGAGTGGTCCAACGGCACTGACGCCGACGTCGGCGACCTTACGCGCGGCCGCGACGCCGTGCGTTTTTTCCTGATCTCGCGCAAGGCCGACAGCGAATTTGTGTTCGACGTCGACGTCGCCCTGACCCGCAACGATGAAAATCCGGTCTATTACGTGCAATATGCGCACGCGCGCATTTGCTCGGTGCTGGCGCAATGGGCCGGCGACGACGCCACGCTCGATCAAGTCACAGATTTGTCGCCGCTGACCGCGCCGCGCGAGGTCAGCTTGCTGGCCAAGCTGGCCGAATATCCGGAAGCGCTGGCGCACGCCTTGCAAGAACTGGGACCGCACCAGGTGGCTTTCTACCTGCGCGATCTGGCAGGCGAGTTGCATAGCTACTACAATGCAGAACGCGTGCTGGTCGACGACGTCCCTACCAAGATGGCGCGCCTGGCGCTGATGAGCGCAACCCGCCAGGTATTGCGCAACGGCCTGGCACTGATCGGCGTCTCCGCCCCGTCAAGAATGTAACCCTGCAGATGAATACACAAGTGAAACAACACCACCTGAAACTTCGCAAGCAAGCCGGCGGCACTTTCCTCGGTCTGATCCTCGGTCTCATCGTCGGCCTCGGCATTGCCGTGGTGGTGGCGCTGATGATCACCAAGTCGCCAATCCCGTTCGTCAACAAGGTCACCAAGCAGGAACGCACCGAATTGTCGCCCGGCCAGGCCTCCGATCCGAACAAGCCGCTGTACGGCAACAAGGACGTCGCCAAGGAAGCGCCGCCGGCGCCCAAGGATCCGGACCAGAACAAGCCTGCCCCCGAAGTCAAGAAGCCCGACACGCCGCCGCCGGCCAAAGCCGATGTGCCTAAGGACAAGGACAAACTGGCGGCCATCACCAAGGATCAGCCGACCAAGTCGGACAAGCCCGATACCTCGGTTGACGACAAGTGGACGTATTTCCTGCAAACCGGCGCCTTCCGCGAGCAGGCCGATGCCGAGAACGCGCGCGCCAAACTGGCGCTGCTGGGATTCGAAGCCAAGGTCAGCGAACGGCCATCCGACAACGGCACTTTGTACCGCGTGCGCATCGGCCCGATCGGCCAGTCGGAAACAGTGAACCGGATGCGCAGCAAGCTGTCTGACAGCGGCATCGATGCTGCCATCGTGCGCATACCAAAATAATTTTATTGATCGTTTGTTCGTACTGCCCGGGCGCCGCGCCTTATACGCCAACGCGTCCGTCGGGTACACCTTGAGAAGGGGTTAAGTTTATGCGTTTGTTCCGTCATGCTCTCGCTGCCATCAGCCTGGGTTTGCTGGCCATTGCGGCCAGCGCGTCTCCTGCCAATCCGCAAAACGGCACTGATTATCGTACGCTGGAGCAAGCCCAGCCGACCGAGTCCGGCAAGAAGATCGAAATCACTGAATTCTTCTGGTACAGCTGCCCGCATTGCGCGGCGTTCGATCCTGCGCTGAGCGCCTGGGTCAAAAAGCAGGGCGACAAGATTGTCTTCAAGCAAGTGCCGGTAGCGTTCCGCGACTCCTTCATTCCCCAGCAAAAGCTGTACTACGCGCTGGAAGCAATGGGCAAGACTGCAGACATGAATCCCAAGATTTTCCAGGCCATCCACGTTGATCGCCAACGCGTCGACACCGACAAGACCATTCTGGAATTCATTGAGAAGCAAGGCATCGACAAGCAAAAATTCCTCGACTTGTACAACTCCTTCGGCGTGCAGACCAAGGTCCGCCGCGCTTCGCAATTGCAGGAAGCCTACAAAATCGACGGCGTGCCGACCATTGCCATTGATGGCCGTTTCCTGACCTCGCCGTCGATTGCCGGTGCATCGATGGCGAACCAGCCTGAGTCGATGCAGCAAGCCGCTTCGCTGCAAGTGATGGATCACTTGCTGGCCAAGCTGATCGCAGAAAAGGGCGCTCCTGCCGAACCTGCCAAGGCAAGCAAGAAGAAATAAGTTTGAACCTATCGAACACGGTCCGTCGCTCGTGAGAGGACGGACCGTTTTTATTGGCGGCCGCGTCGGCGCACACTGAACGGAGTAACCTCATGCAGCGAGTCTTCATTACCGGCGCATCCAGCGGCATCGGCGCCGCGCTGGCGCAAGCCTATGCCCGACAAGGCGCCGTGCTCGGCCTGGTGGCGCGTCGCAAGGAGCTGCTGGAACAACTGCGCGCCGGCCTGGCCAACCCCGAGCGCCATCACCTGTACGTCGTCGATGTCACCGATCACGCTGCGTTGGGGCGGGCGGCGGCAGACTTCATCGCCGCTGCGGGCGGCGCCGACATCGTGATCGCCAATGCCGGCATTTCGCAAGGCACACTGACGGAATTCGCAGAAGACATTCCCGTGTTTGAGCGCATCATCGCCACCAACGTCACCGCCACCGTCGCCACCTTCCATCCCTTCATCGCCGCAATGAAGAGCCAGCCGCAGCCGCAGCAATGCCGCCTGGTCGGCATCGGCAGCGTCGCCGGCATCCGCGGTTTGCCAGGCGCGGGCGCGTATAGTGCCTCGAAGGCGGCGGTGATCAGCTATTGCGAATCGCTGCGTGTCGAGTTGCGTGGCAGTGGTATCAAGGTCGTGACGATTGCGCCGGGCTACATTGACACACCGATGACCAAGGTGAATCATTACCGCATGCCATTTTTGATGCCGGTGGAAAAGTTTGCCGCACGCGCACTGGCGGCAATCGGCGCCGGCGACAGCTATCGTGTGATCCCGTGGCAAATGGGGGTGGTGGCAAAATTCCTGCGCCTGCTGCCCAATGCCCTCTACGACTTTGCGTTTTCCAAAGCGCCGCACAAGAAACGCCATCTTTGAACGAGTAACAAGCCATGAAAATCATCTACGCCGGGACTCCAGAATTCGCCGCCACTGCGCTGGAAGCCCTGTACGCCGCAGGCCATGAAATCACGCTGGTGCTGACCCAGCCCGATCGCCCGGCCGGGCGCGGCATGCAATTGCATGCTTCACCCGTCAAGCAATGCGCGCTGGCGCACGGCACGCCGGTGGCGCAACCGGTATCGCTGCGGTTGGACGGAAAATATCCCGAGGTCGCGCGCGCGGCGCACGAGTTGCTGCACAATACGCCGCACGACCTGATGATCGTCGCGGCATATGGCTTGATCTTGCCACGCAGCGTGCTCGCTATTCCGCGTCTGGGTTGCATCAATATTCACGGTTCCCTGTTGCCGCGCTGGCGCGGCGCGGCGCCGATACATCGTGCGATTGAAGCCGGCGACAACGAGACCGGGATTACCATCATGCAGATGGAAGAGGGCCTGGATACCGGCCCGATGCTGCTGATTGAAGCCGTACCGATCGCTGCCACCGATACCACCGGCAGCCTGCACGACAAACTGGCCGCATTGGGCGGCAAGATGATAGTCGAAGCGGTGCAAAAACTGGAGCACGGCCAATTGCCGGCGACGCCGCAACCGGACGAGGGCGCCAATTATGCCGCCAAGGTCAGCAAGGAAGAAGCCGCGCTCGATTTCACGCTGTCAGCTGAGACGCTGGCGCGCAAAATCCGCGCCTTCAATCCATTTCCGGGCGCGTCGGCGCAGTTCGGTGACGTCACGGTCAAGCTGTGGCAAGCGCAAGCCATCGATGAAAAGATCTCGGCTGCGCCCGGCACCATCCTCGCTGCGACGGCCCATGATGGCGTCAACGTCGCCTGTGGCAGCGGCGTGCTGCACATCACGGAACTGCAAAAACCTGGCGGCAAGCGGTTGCCGACGGCGGAATTCCTTAAGGGATTTCCGCTAGCAGATGGCGCGTTCAAATAGACTTCAACGACGATAAGCGACGCGAGGACCTATGGATCAATTGGCGGCAATGCGTATTTTCAGGCGGGTGGTTGAAAGCGGCGGTTTTTCTGCCGCGGCGGAAGCGCTGGATATTTCTCATACGGCGGTCTCGCGCCAGGTGCGTCAGCTGGAAGACGTGCTCGGCGCGCAACTGCTCAACCGGACTACGCGGCGCTTTTCGCTGACCGAAGTCGGGCAGTTGTACTACCAGCGCTGCGTCGATATCATCGATCAGGTCGAAGACGCTGCGCGCAGCGTTTCTCATCATCAGGCGCGTCCGGCCGGCGTGTTGCGCATCAACGCACCGATGGTGTTCGGCACGCTGGAAGTACCGAACTGGCTGCCGCAGTTCATGCAGGCTTATCCTGAACTGAAAGTCGACCTGGTATGCAACGATCGCTTCGTCGATCTCATCAGCGAAGAATTCGACGTCGGCCTGCGCATCACGCGCAGCCTGCCTGACTCCACGCTTGTCGCCAAACGGCTGACGACCAGCGAGATGGCGCTGGTGGCGTCTCCTGCCTATCTGAAAGAGCACGGCGTACCGCGCGAACCGAAAGATCTGCTGAACTACAACTACCTGGCATATTCGCTGGCGCTGCAGACTACGGAGCTGGTGTTCGTGGGGACGGATGGAGCGCAGCAAATGGTCAGCCTGAGTGGCAACGTGCAGGCCAACACCGGCCTGATCGTCTGCGCGGCGGCACGCGCCGGCATGGGCATCACGGCTTCCGCAACCTTCGTGGTGCATGACGATCTGAAGCGTGGTGATCTGGTGGAAGTGTTGCCGGAGTACCGCCTGCAAGCGCGCGACCTCTATGTGTTGTATCCGCAGAATCATCATCTCTCGCCGAAAGTACGCGTGCTTGTCGATTTCCTGACGGCGTATTACGACACGCCACGCTGGGCATACTGACCATCAGTCGGTGATTCTGTTGCGAGGTAATGAAAAAAGGCTGCTCCGGCGACGGAGAAGCCTTTTTTATTTTCAGGATATGCGGTTATTTTTTTTCTACTGGCACCAGGTCGAAATGATCGTCCTGGTATTGAAACAGCAGGCAGTCTTCAGTTTTGGTGCAACCGCTGTAGTGCGGCATGTCCGCCGGGAGGTTATAGAAAGAACCGGCCGGGTATTCAGTACGCTTGCCGTCGATGACCGCATAGAAAGTGCCTTTGAGCACCACGGTTGGCAGATTGCGAGTATGCAGGTGATATGGATTGTCTTTGCCGGCAGGGAAAATCACGAAAGCGTCATAAGGACCTTTGCCGGTGATGCTGCCGCGCAGATCGGCAACCTTGATGCCGCCAGTGCCAGGCAACTCACGCCACTTCAGGTCGGCTGTCGGGAAGGACACCAGCGGCTGCGGGACGGCCTTGGTTGTTTTTGCCACGCTGGTTGTTGCGATGCCGGCCGCGGCCACGAGCAGTAGTGCTGTTGCGATATGTTTCATAAAATCCTCTTGAAAAATGATGAAGTAAGTCAATGTGACAATGATGAATCCGGACGGGAGCCGACCTGATGGCCGGCACCGTCTTATTGCACTTGCAATTCCAGAATGGCATTGGTGCTCAGGACATCGCCAAAGGTATCGGCGATGGTTGTCAGCGCGGTGCGATGCAAGACATCATGGGCAATCACGCCGCCGCCAGGCGCATCGATATCGCGTGTTGCCGAAGCATCGGCAACAACGATGACGTCATATCCGGCAGGAACTGCATCACGTGCAGCGCCGGCCACGCAGGCATGCGTCATTAAACCGGCGATGATCAGCGTCTTGATGCCGGCCGCTTTCAGGCGAGCATCGATATCGGTTGTCGGAAACACGCTGACCGAGCTTTTTTGCACCACGGTGTGGTTGGCACCCGGTTGGATGGATGGGTGGATAGCGACAGTGTTGCCGTCAATGGCAAAAATCGGCGTACCAGCGGGTGTGACATGCTGAACGTGAAAGACCGGCATCTTGTGCAGATCGGCGAAACCAATCAGACGCTTGGCGTTGGACAGCGCGGTCATGCCGTCGGGAATCGGCATCTTGCCGGTGAAGTATTCGTTCTGGAAATCGATGATCAGCAGTGCGGTGCTGGCGGCGTGCAATGCAACCGGTGCGGAGGCGCCGGCAATGGTGCGTATGGTGGGATGCAACATGAATTTCTCTCCTGGATTGATAAGCGACAGGACGGAGAATAGGCGAATGCGGGTACGATCAACAGTAGTGTGGCGGCACAAGATATGTGCGTAATTCGCACAGCGCAGAGATTCGGGGGAGAAGGTAAATAGCGGTAGCTGGACCAGCAGCTCTGTCGCGCTTTTTTCCGAAAAGGCGATACGCGTAGCGACACACCACCTCAATCCTGAGGTGGGCAGTATCAATAAATGCTGGCGCCAGCTAGGCTAGCCGGCTACCATTTTTCAGCTTTTTTGCAACATAGACGAAAAACAGGCATGCATCAGCCCGGCTGAATTTGCGCGAATGTCTGCCAAAACAGCTGCGCGCCGCGATGGACGTTGTCGTTCCAGTGATCAGCTGCGTCGTCGTCGGCGGAATCGGTGATGAACTTGAACGCGCGCCAAGATACCCCATATCGATAACAGGTGTGGGCAATGGCAAACAGTTCCATATCGACAACATCCACGCCTTGTTCCAGCAGCCAGGCATCGCTGGCGGTGACGAAGCTGTCGCCGGTTCCGCAGCGCGCATCGCCATGACCAGAGTCATAGCGGCTCGGTTCGTCGGACAGTGGTGTAACGCCACGCGCGGCCAGCGGGATGGCCAGCATGTCGCGCTGGATGACGCTGGCGATTTCCAGCAAGCCGTCGACTTGCGGGTTGATCTTGCCGGCGGTGCCGAAATTGACGACAAGTTGCGGCTGGTGCTGCAAAATCGCCGCTGTTGCCGTGGACGCGGCATTGACCTTGCCGACGCCGGTGTAGATGACTTCGATGCCGGCCGGTGCGGCCGCCGCATTCAATTCGGAAGCGAGGGCGGTCAGGATCAGGATTTTTGCGGTCATTGCGTGTGTTTGCAGACGTTGTTTGTGGGTAATAAGCAGGGCCCGATCAGGGCTTTTGCAGGCGTTTCACGTATAATTTCACGACTTTTTACGAATTGATGAACCCGGCGCGGCGCGGATCTCGTTTGCGCCGGGTTTTTGCATTATTTCACATCGAAGAACGACGCCATGAAACCTAACGCAATGTCCCAAACCGAAGTGCTGTTGCGCGACCTCATGTCTCAGCGCATCCTGATTCTGGATGGTGCGATGGGCACCATGATTCAGCAATACAAGCTGACGGAAGAAGACTATCGCGGCGAGCGCTTCAAGGACTTCAGCGTGCCTGGCAAGGAATTGTTCGTCAAGGGCAATAATGAATTGCTGAGCTTGACCCAGCCGCACATCATCCAGGAAATCCACGAACAGTATTTGGCCGCCGGCGCCGACCTGGTTGAGACCAACACCTTCGGCGCCACCGGTGTGGCGCAGGACGACTATCACATGGCGCATCTCGTGTACGAGATGAACGTGCAATCGGCCAAACTGGCGCGCGCCGCCTGCGACAACTATTCGACGCCGGACAAGCCGCGCTTCGTCGCCGGCGCGCTTGGCCCGACACCCAAGACGGCGTCGATTTCGCCGGATGTCAATGATCCCGCTGCACGCAACGTCACTTTCGATCAACTGGTGACCTCGTATCTGGAGCAGACGCGTGCACTGGTCGAAGGCGGCTGCGATGTGTTGTTGGTGGAAACCATTTTCGATACGCTCAATTGCAAGGCCGCGTTGTTCGCGATCGACGTGTTCTTCGAAGAATCGGGCAAGCGCCTGCCGATCATGATTTCCGGCACCGTCACCGACGCTTCGGGACGCATTTTGTCCGGTCAGACCGTGCCGGCCTTCTGGCATTCGATCCGCCATGTACGCCCGCTGACGGTCGGCCTGAACTGCGCGCTGGGTGCGGCGCTGATGCGCCCTTACGCGGAAGAGTTGTCCAAGATCGCCGACACTTTCGTCTGCATTTATCCCAACGCGGGTTTGCCCAATCCGATGAGCGATACCGGCTTCGACGAGACGCCCGACGTCACTTCGTCGCTGTTGAAAGATTTCGCTGAAAGCGGCTTCGTCAACGTCGCCGGCGGTTGCTGCGGCACCACGCCGGCGCACATCAAGGCGATCGCCGACACCGTCGCCAGCATCGCGCCGCGTAAAGTCCCGGAAGGCAAGCACGAGATGCTGCTGTCGGGGCTGGAGCCCTTCATCATCAACGACGATTCTCTGTACGTGAATGTCGGCGAGCGCACCAACGTCACCGGTTCCAAGGCGTTTGCGCGCCTGATCCTCAACGAACAATACGACGAAGCGCTGGCCGTCGCACGCCAGCAGGTCGAGAACGGCGCCCAGATCATCGACATCAACATGGACGAAGCGATGCTCGATTCGCTGGCCGCCATGACGCGTTTCCTCAACCTGATCGCTTCCGAGCCGGACATCGCGCGCGTGCCGATCATGATCGACTCATCCAAGTGGTCGGTGATCGAAGCCGGTCTCAAGTGCGTGCAAGGCAAGCCCATCGTCAACTCGATTTCGATGAAGGAAGGCGAAGAGAAATTCCTGCACGAAGCCAAGCTGTGCCGTCGTTACGGCGCTGCGGTGATCGTCATGGCCTTCGACGAAGTCGGTCAGGCCGATACCTTCGCGCGCAAGACCGAGATCTGCGAACGCGCCTATCGCCTGTTGGTCGACAAGGTCGGCTTCCCGCCGGAAGACATTATTTTCGATCCGAACATTTTCGCGGTCGCCACCGGTATCGAAGAGCACAACAACTATGCCGTTGACTTCATCGAAGCAACGCGCTGGATTCATCAGAATCTGCCTTACGCCAAGATCAGCGGCGGCGTGTCCAACGTCAGCTTCAGCTTCCGCGGCAACGACCCGGCGCGTGAAGCGATCCACACCGTATTCCTGTACCACGCCATCAAGGCCGGCATGACCATGGGCATCGTCAATGCCGGCATGATCGGCGTCTACGACGACTTGCCTGCCGAGCTGCGCGAAGCGGTCGAAGACGTGGTGCTGAACCGTCGTGCGGATGCGACCGAGCGCATGATCGAGATCGCCGCCACCCTGAAGGCCGGCGACAAGAAGGAAGAAGCCACGCTGGAATGGCGCAGCGAGCCGGTCAAGAAACGTCTCGCACACGCGCTGGTGCACGGCATTACGCAATGGATCGTCGAAGATACCGAAGAAGCGCGCCAGGATTTGCTCAAGAGCGGCGGTCGTCCTATCCATGTGATCGAAGGTCCGCTGATGGACGGCATGAACGTGGTCGGCGATCTGTTCGGCCAGGGCAAGATGTTCTTGCCGCAAGTGGTCAAATCGGCGCGGGTGATGAAGCAGGCGGTAGCGCATCTGATTCCTTTCATCGAAGAAGAAAAGCGCCTGATCGAAAAAGAAACCGGCGTGGTCGCCAAGCCCAAGGGCAAGATCGTCATTGCGACGGTCAAGGGCGACGTCCACGATATCGGCAAGAACATCGTCTCGGTGGTTTTGCAATGTAATAACTTCGAAGTCGTGAACATGGGTGTGATGGTGCCGTGCTCGCAAATCCTGGCCAAGGCCAAGGAAGAGAACGCCGACATCATCGGCCTGTCCGGCCTGATTACGCCCTCGCTTGAAGAGATGGCTTACGTCGCCAAGGAAATGCAGCGCGACAGCTATTTCAGTGGCGTCAAGATGCCCTTGTTGATCGGCGGCGCAACCACTTCTCGCGCACACACGGCCGTCAAGATCGCGCCGAATTATTCTGGCCCGGTCGTCTACGTGCCAGATGCTTCGCGCGCGGTATCAGTGGCGCAATCGCTGCTCACGCCCGAGCAAAAGGACCAGTACATCGCCGACATCGCGACCGACTACGAACGCATCCGCGAACAGCATGCCAACAAGAAAGCGGTACCGTTGGTGCCGATTGCGGCGGCACGCGACAACAAGATGCAGTTGGAATTCAAGCCGCTCAAGCCGAAATTCATCGGCCGCCGCGTGTTCAAGAATGTCGACCTGGGCACGCTGGCCAAATACATCGATTGGGGGCCGTTCTTCCAGACCTGGGACCTAGCCGGGCCCTACCCTGCGATTCTGACCGACGCCGTGGTCGGCGAAGCCGCCAGCAAGGTATTCGAAGAGGCGCAGGCATTGCTGAAAAAAGTCATCGACGGTCGCTGGCTGACCGCCAACGGCATCGTTTCGCTGCTGCCGGCCAACACCGTCAACGACGACGACATCGAGATCTACACCGACGATACCCGCACCAAAGTGGCGTTGACTTATTACGGCGTGCGCCAGCAAACCGAAAAGCCGGTGATCGACGGCGTCGCCCGTCCCAACCAGTGTCTGGCCGACTTCATTGCACCGAAGGAATCCGGCATTGCCGATTACATCGGCATGTTCGCGGTCACTTCCGGCCTCGGCATCGAAAAGTACGAGAAGCGTTTTGAAGATGCGCACGACGACTATTCATCGATCATGTTGAAGGCGCTGGCGGACCGTTTGGCGGAAGCCTTTGCCGAGTATTTGCACGAACGCGTGCGCACCGATTTGTGGGGCTATGCACCACAAGAATCGCTGAGCACGGAAGAGATGATCAAGGAAAAATACATCGGCATCCGCCCCGCCGCCGGTTATCCTGCCTGCCCGGAACACACGGTCAAGGAAGAAGCGTTCAAGGTCATGCAGTGCGACGAGATCGGCATGCTGGTCACCGAGTCGTACGCGATGTTCCCGGGCGCCTCGGTGTCGGGTTTCTACTTCGCACATCCCGACTCCAAGTACTTTGTGGTTGGCAAGATCGGCGACGATCAAGTGACCGACATGGCTGCACGTCGCGGTGTGGCGAAGGAAGACGTCGAACGCTGGCTGGCGCCGAACTTGTCCTGATCGCCGTTTTCACTTACTCTTTTATTCACATCGTTTTTTTCTTGCGCCATGATCGATTCCGCCGACAACGTCACCCACATGTTGCCCGTCACCGGGCCGATGCGCCTGAATTTTCACACTGACCAACCGGACACGGCTCGCCTGTTCGTCGCTGACCTCACCCAGGATTTGCTGGGCGACTGGATCGTCACGCTGAGCTGGACCGGCAAGCCGCAGGCGCGCGGTGGCGGTCGCGTGACGGTGGTGAACGACCAGGAGGCGGGCTTCAAGATGATCCAGAAGATCGCGCAAAAAAAAGAAAAAAGCGGTTATCGCCTGATTTGATTTCCATGAGTCGGCGCGAAAGCTTTGCTCCGGTTTTTTGCTTCACATCCCTCGCCAGCAACCATGGGCGTCTCGTGTTAGGCTGTCCTCCGCTGTTAAATTGACGATAGTGTTGTTGTATTGATCACGTCGCCAAGACCGCTTTGCCGGCTACACAGCAGGAGACCAAAAGACATTCTTGAACGAGACGGAGAACCCGCGCGTGACTTCCACCCCAGCAGCACATCCCCCATCCGAAACCGACTCCTCTTACGCTGTAGTGCGCCTGTTGATTACGCTGGTGCTGATGGTGATCGGCGCCAGCGGCATGTATGTCGTCGCCGTGGTGCTGCCTGCGGTGCAGGCCGAATTCGGCGTGGCGCGCGGCGTCGCGTCGATGCCTTATACCTTGTCGATGATCGGTTTCGGCATCGGCGGCATGCTGATGGGCAAGCTGGCTGATCGGTTCGGCGTGATGGTGCCGCTGTTGGTCGGTGCGGTCTGCCTGGGCACCGGTTTCATCCTGGCCGGCATGGCGCCTAATATTGTGGTGTTCACACTTGCACATGGACTGCTGATCGGTTTGTGCGGCAGCTCGGCGACGTTCTCGCCGCTGATTGCCGACACCTCGCTGTGGTTCGTGCGCCGGCGCGGCATTGCGGTGGCGGTGTGCGCCAGCGGCAACTACCTGGGCGGCGCCATCTGGCCGCCCATCGTGCAGCATTTCGTCGACACCGTCGGCTGGCGCCAGACCTATTTCGGACTGGGCGTCGTCTGCTTCCTGGTGATGGGCAGCCTGGCCTTGCTGATGCGCCGCCGACCGCCGGTGGCGGTGGCCGCAGCGTCGCGCGGCGGCGTCAATCTGGCCTCGGAGCGGCCTTTCGGCCTGCCCATGGGGCGCGCGCAATTGCTGTTGTGCGTGGCCGGTGTCGCCTGCTGCGTGGCGATGGCGATGCCGCAGGTGCATATCGTCGCCTATTGCGGCGATCTCGGTTACGGCGCCGCCCGCGGTGCCCAGATGCTGTCGCTGATGCTGGCCTGCGGCGTGATCAGCCGGCTGATCTCGGGTTTGATTTGCGACCGTATCGGCGGCTTGCGTACTTTGTTGCTCGGTTCTGCCTTGCAGGGGCTGGCCTTGCTGCTGTTTTTGCCGTTCGATGGGCTGGCGTCGCTGTTTGTCATCTCGGCAATGTTCGGCTTGTTCCAGGGCGGCATCGTGCCGTCCTACGCGATCATCGTGCGCGAGTATTTTCCGGCCTCGGAGGCCGGCGGCCGGGTCGGTGCGGTGATCATGTGTACCATGCTGGGCATGGCGCTGGGCGGCTGGATGTCGGGCCAGATCTTCGATCTGACCGGCTCCTATCACGCAGCCTTCCTCAATGGCATTTTGTGGAATTTGCTCAACTTCGGCATCTGCATTTTCTTGCTGCGACGGACCTTGCGCAAGAGCGACGACGGTGGTGGCAGGCTGCAGGGTGTTGGCGCATAGAACGCAGCGCGATGCGCTCCGGTTTGATTTAGCGGCGCCGCTGCATTACGCTATCGGAATTGCAGGTAGCGGCACTTGGTTGCTCGCCTGTCGTTGCTTCATTTTCTCGCTGGCCGTCGCGCCGGAAAGCTCCACATGTTGATCATTTTCCTCAAGGCCGTTTTGCTGATTCCAGTAACACTGCTGCCGATTCTCAATCCTTTCGGCATCGCCCCGGTGTTCGCCAATCTGCTCGGCGACGTGCCGCGCCAGGTCGAAAACCGCGTTGCGCGCCAGGTTGCGATCAACTGCTGGTTCTTGCTGGTGGGTGCGATTTTCATCGGCTCGCACGTACTGACCTTTTTTGGTATTTCCCTGCCCATTGTGCGTATCGGCGGCGGCATCCTGGTGGCGGTATCGGGTTGGCGTCTGCTCAGCGAAAATGGCCAGGAAGCGTCGATTCCCACGCAAGTAGCCAAGACCTATGACGACGAATTGTCCAATGAAGAATTGAAGGCGCGCAGTTTTTATCCGATCAGCTTTCCGCTGACGGTCGGTCCAGGCACGATTGCGGCGTCGATCACGCTGGGCGCCAATACGCCGGCGCGGTTGGTGGATTGGGTCATGTCGATCGGCAGCGCTGCGCTGGGATCAGCCTTGACGGTGCTGGTGGTGTATCTGTGCTACCGCTCGGCCAACAAGATCGTGGGTTTGCTGGGCCGTCTCGGCACCATGGTGGTGCTGCGTTTGTCGGCCTTCATCTTGTTGTGCATCGGGATCCAGATCTTCTGGTCCGGCTTTACCGGCTTGCTGGTGGAAAGCGGCATGTTGCCGCCTTGAGGCAGCATCGCATTAATGCAGCAAGCCGCGTTCGCTGAGTAAATCCTGAACCAGTTCCAGTCGCAGAACCGGGTTGTCGAGCGCCAGCAGATTTTGTTTTTGCTCGACATCCATCGGCAGCATTTCGCTCCAGCGGTTGGCGACCCAGCCGCAATCGTCGAGTCGGTAAGGCATTGCGACCGGAATGTCGCTCTCGGGGATGGCGTGGTTTTTGAGCGAGGCCAGCAAGTTCATCAACGCCGTCACCGTATTCTGCAATTCTTCCGGCACCGCCACGCTCAGGTCGCTCTCCAGCGGCTCGACCTGGGCCATCCACAATCCATGCTTGAGCTGTTCTTTCGACGTCACACGAAAACGCGTGGTGCCGTTGCACGCGATACGCAACAACCCTTGCACCGGCGCCGACCATTCATTGATATGCGCCAGCGTGCCGACCGGTACGAAGCTTTCCGAGTGGCCGGGACGGCGTACTTCATGGCCCGAAGTCAGCGCCACCACACCGAACGCGGTACCGTTGGCGATGCATTTGTTGATCATGTCGAGGTAACGGATTTCGAAGATCTGCAAAGGCAGACGGCCGTCGGGAAATAGCGCCGAACCGAGCGGAAAGAGCGGAATCGTGTTCATGAATTGAATTTGTCGGATGATGTTCACGGCTTGGAGCAGGCCCTATGTGCGCAATACGTAGCGGTTCTCGCTGATGCATTCATAGCGTTGCACGATGTAACCATTGTCATCGACGCTTTCCAGGTAGACATCGAATTGCCACAGTCGCGCCATGTGGCGCAATACCTCGTTGGTGCTGTCGCCGAGCGAGCGGCCGTCACTGCGGAAATGGCGCAGAGTCAGGCTGCGATTGCCGCGCGTATTGACCGACCAGACCTGGATGTTGGGCTCGCGGTGATTGATATCGTATTGGCGCGACAAGGCCTGGCGTACGTATTGATAGCCGGTCTGGTTGTGGATCGCCGAGACTTCCAGCTCGCTGCGACTCTCATCATCGAGCACGGCAAACATGCGCATGTCGCGCATCAGCTTGGGCGACAGGTATTGCGCGACGAAACTTTCGTCCTTGAAGTTGCGCATGGCGTAATGCAGCGTATCGAGCCAGTTGCTGCCGGCCATGTCAGGAAACCATTCGCGGTCTTCGTCGGTCGGGTGTTCGCAGATGCGGCGAATGTCGCTCATCATCGAAAATCCCAGTGCGTAGGGATTGATGCCGTTGTAATACGGTTTGGTGATCGGCGGTTGGAACACCACGTTGCTGTGCGAATGCAGGAATTCCATCATGAAGCTGTCGGTCAGCTTGCCCTGGTCGTACATGGTGTTGAGCAACGTGTAATGCCAGAACGTCGCCCAACCTTCGTTCATCACCTGGGTTTGCCGTTGCGGATAAAAATACTGGCCGACCTTGCGCACGATGCGGATGACTTCGCGTTCCCACGACTCCAGCAGCGGCGCGTTTTTTTCGGCGAAATACAGCAGGTTTTCCTGTGGTTCCGGAGGGAAGCGTTCTTCCGCTTGCGTTGCGGCGGTTTCCTTTTTTGCCGGCAAGGTGCGCCACAATTCGTTGACCTGTGATTGCGCATAAGCTTCGCGCTCACGCTGCTGGGCCCGTTCTTGCGTCAACGACAGACGTTGCGGACGTTTGTAGCGATCAACGCCATAGTTCATGAGCGCATGGCAAGAGTCGAGCAATTCTTCCACGCGGTCGAAGCCGTAACGTTCTTCGCATTCGGCGATATAGCTCTTGGCGTAGACAAGGTAATCGATGATCGCGCTGGCATCGGTCCACAACTGGAACAGGTAGTTGCCCTTGAAGAAGGAATTGTGCCCATACGCCGCATGCGCCACCACCAGCGCCTGCATCGTCATGGTGTTTTCTTCCATGAGGTAGGCGATGCAGGGATTGGAATTGATCACGATTTCGTAGGCCAAGCCCATCTGGCCGCGTTTGTAATCGCGTTCGGTCGAGAGGAAATGCTTGCCGAACGACCAGTGGCGATAGTTGACCGGCATGCCCGACGAGGCATACGCATCCATCATCTGTTCGGCGGAAATGATCTCCAGCTGGATAGGATAAATATCCAGCTTGTAACTGGCCGCTACCTTGGCAATCTCTTCGTTGTAGCGCTCGATCAGCTCGAAGCTCCAGTCCGAAGGGCAGGGCAGGGGATCATGTTTGATCGGCGTGTTCAGTCGCGTATTCATGCATGGACCTGCTTTTCAAAAAGTTCGCGGAAAACGGGGTAGATCTCGGCGGCCGACTGCACTTTTTTCATGGCAAAGTGCGGATGCTCGGACAGCAGCTGTGTGTATTCGGTCCACAAGTTCTGTTCCGGTTCGGCTACCTGGATATAGGCGAAATAGCGGCACATCGGCAGGATTTGCTGTTCCAGGATGGCGCGGCACTTGGGCGAATCGTCGTTCCAGTTGTCGCCGTCGGAAGCCTGCGCGCCGTAAATGTTCCATTCGCCGGAAGGATAGCGTTCCTTGATGATCTGCTGCATCAGTTCCAGCGCGCTCGAGACCACCGTGCCGCCGCTTTCCTGCGAGTGGAAGAAGGTATCTTCATCGACCTCGTCGGCGCGCGTGTGATGGCGGATGAAGACTACTTCGATGTGCTCATAATTGCGTGTCAGGAACAGGTAGAGCAGGATGAAGAAGCGCTTCGACAAATCCTTGCGCTGCTCATCCATTGAACCCGAAACGTCCATCACGCAAAACATCACCGCACGGCTGGACGGCTGCGGCTGGCGCACGCGATTGACGTAGCGCAGGTCGAACGGGTCGATGAAGGGGATGCGCCAGATGCGGGCTTTGAGGTGATGGATTTCTTCCTCGAGCAAAAGGATTTCCGGCCGCTTGTCGGCAGGATCCTTTTTCAGATCGCACAACTGTTCTTCCAGTTCGCGCAGCTTGGCCACCAGCGGGCCGCCGAGCGCGATGCGCCGACCCAGCGAGCTGCGCAGCGAACGCACGATGTCGATGTTGGCGGGCGAACCGTCGACCGAATAACCGGCGCGCATGTTCTTCCAGTTGGGGATCGACATCAGGTTGGTCTGGATCAGGCGCGGCAGTTCCAGGTCTTCGAAGAAGTACTGCATGAATTCTTCGCGCGACAACTCGAAGGTGAATTCGTCCTGGCTTTCGCCTTCATTGCTGGCGCTGCTGCCACCGTCGCCGGAGCCGCCGCTGCGGCGCGGAATGCGATCGCCTTGCAGGTAATCCTGATTGCCGGGGTGGACGATTTCGCGCTTGCCGCCGCGACCGTGATGGAAGGCCGGCTCGGAAATGTCCTTGCGGGGAATGGTAATGCTCTTGGAGCTCTCGATGTCCTTGATACTGCGGTCGCGCACCGCTTCGGTAACGGAACGGCGGATATCGCTGCGAAAGCGGCGTAAAAACCGCTCCCGGTTGGCGATGCTTTTATTCTTGCCAGCTAGCCTACGGTCGATGATCTGGTGAAGCAAGTCCGTTCTCCCGCTGGTGAGAATCTGTTTTGGATCCTACTGCGAGCCCATGATCCAATGCCGTACGGTGCTCGGAATCCTCGTGTACTTAAGTACACTAAGATTCCTGTGCTCCGGTCGTCATCGGCTGATGGCCTCTCGCTACGGATCGAAAACAGATCCCGAAGGCAGATTGCCTTTCAATGACATTGCATTTCATCGGCAATCTGCTCCCTGATTTCAAGAAGATTTGCGCACGCGCAAATACCATTCGCACAGCAAGCGCACCTGCTTCGGCGTGTAACCTTTGCTGACCATGCGATTGACGAAGTCTTCGTGCTTTTGCATTTCTTCGGTCGACCCCTTGGCGTTGAAGGAGATCACCGGCAGCAGGTCTTCGGTATTGGAGAACATCTTCTTCTCGATCACCACGCGCAGTTTTTCGTAACTGGTCCACAACGGGTTCTTGCCGCCGTTGTTGACGCGTGCGCGCAGTACGAAGTTGACGATCTCGTTGCGGAAGTCTTTCGGATTGCTGATACCGGCCGGCTTCTCTATCTTTTCCAGTTCCGCGTTCAGTGCCGCACGGTCGAAGCTTTCTCCGGTGTCGTGATCGCGGAATTCCTGATCCTGGATCCAGAAATCGGCGTAAGTGACGTAGCGGTCGAACACGTTCTGGCCGTACTCGGAATACGACTCCAGATACGCGGTCTGGATTTCCTTGCCGATGAATTCGGCATAGCGCGAGGCCAGCGTGTCCTTGACGAAGGACAGGTATTTTTGCTCCTGCTCGGGCGGGAACTGCTCGCGCTCGATCTGCTGCTCCAGCACATACATCAGATGCACTGGATTGGCGGCTATCTCGGTGGTGTCGAAGTTGAACACGCGCGAGAGGATCTTGAATGCGAAGCGCGTGGAGATGCCTGTCATGCCTTCGTCGACGCCGGCGTAGTCGCGGTATTCCTGATACGACTTGGCCTTGGGATCGGTGTCTTTCAAGTTCTCGCCGTCGTACACCTGCATCTTGGAAATCAGACTGGAATTTTCCGGTTCACCCAGGCGCGTGAGGATGGAGAACTGCGCCATCATCTTCAGCGTGCCCGGCGCGCAGATGGCCTTGGCCAGCGAGGAGGTGCGCAACAGCTTTTCGTAGATGCGGATTTCTTCCGACACGCGCAGGCAGTACGGCACCTTGACAATATAGATGCGGTCGAGCAGTGCTTCGTTGTTCTTGTTGTTACGGAAAGCCTTCCACTCCGATTCGTTGGAGTGGGCCAGGATGACGCCGTCGAACGGAATCGCGCCGAAGCCTTCGGTGCCCTTGAAGTTGCCTTCCTGGGTCGCGGTCAGGAGCGGATGCAAGACCTTGATCGGCGCCTTGAACATTTCGACGAACTCCAGCAAGCCCTGGTTCGACAGGCACAAGCCGCCGGAGTAGCTGTAGGCGTCGGCGTCGTCTTGCGAGTATTGCTCGAGCTTGCGAATGTCGACCTTGCCGACCAGTGTGGAAATGTCTTGATTGTTTTCGTCGCCCGGCTCGGTCTTGGAAATCGCGATCTGGCGCAGGATAGACGGATAGCGCTTGACCACGCGGAACTGGCGGATGTCGCCGTTGAATTCATGCAGGCGTTTGACCGCCCAGGGGCTCAGGATGGATTTGAGGTAGCGGCGCGGGATGCCGAACTGCTCTTCCAGGATCTGGCCGTCTTCTTCGTAATCAAATAGTCCGAACGGCGATTCATTGACCGGCGAACCTTTAATCGAGTAGAAGGGGATGTGCTCCATGAGCTGTTTGAGGCGCTCGGCAATCGACGACTTGCCGCCGCCGACCGGGCCCAGCAGATACAAAATCTGCTTCTTTTCTTCCAAGCCTTGCGAGGCATGGCGGAAATAAGCCACTACCTGTTCGATCACCTCTTCGGCGCCGTAGAACTCTTTGAAGGCCGGATAGACCTTGATGACCTTGTTGGCGAACAAGCGGGACAAACGGGGATCTTCGCGGGTGTCGAGCTTTTCAGGTTCGCCAATCGCCATCAGCATGCGTTCCGCCGCCGATGCATACACAGCCGGATCGCTCTTGCAAAGACTCAGGTACTCTTCGAGCGAAAATTCTTCTTCTCTGGTTTTGTCAAAGCGACTCGCAAAGCTGCTGTAGATATCCATACCACCTCCGTAACTTCAATGAGACAACAAATTGAATACGTGCGTTATGTTCTTAGATTTATCGACCGCGTTTCCTGAGTACTGCGTCTGATTCTGTTCATGATCGTGTGCGAGGCAGAATTTTTTCAGCTCGCAGCACTTGCGAACTTCGACCAGAAAATCAAATTTTCAGTTTTATTCTATTCCTTTTTTGCAGAAGCAATCTGCTGCATTTTGTTTCAGCCTACTGCGAAATCATTTTCCTGTATTTAAAAACACGCGGCGTTTTTGCAGCCATCTTTTCGATATGCCAAAGCCCCTGTTCTTCGTGCAGGATTGAGGCGCCTGGTGTTGTTCCTTAAATGGTTGAGCGACGGCCTCGGTTGACCTTGCCGACCGATTCAACCAGTCGCCGCGCAAGCGAATCAACAGCAGGCTCGCGGCGCATTGGCGATGCTGGTTCCTGAGCGATGTTTTCATGCCGGGAGGCGATGCAAGTTTGATGCCGGGTGATGCGCATCAAGCCAGGGAAGCTTGATGCCCTGGCCGTGGAGACATTTTAAGAGTTGCCCTGCTGCATGAATTATCTTGTTGCTTTTTTACCATGTGACACGGCTGCAACGGCGTGGACGATAGCATTCTGTCCAGAGATTGTGTCTATTTGATAGCGAATACTCATGCCCTCCCTAGGAAAGCATCAAGGCCCGCGAGAAAATCGGCACTGGAGGGGCAACCGGACAGTCGCTGCAGAAAGAGCAAAAGTAGATAAGTCATTGACAGACAAGTGAAAAATGCAGTCTAATTCAGGGTTCACCATCCGTTGAATTGCGTTCGTGCTGTGGCCTTGCGGTTTCGGCTCTCAAAGTCTCTCTGATTAATACGATTATTAAGATGAGGCACACGCAGAAAAACAGAAATTCCGCGGAGATTCCGATGTATTTTTGCCGATTATTGATTAAGTAAGCGAGTCCAACATGAAACGTACCTACCAACCTTCCGTCGTACGTCGTAAGCGTACCCATGGCTTCCGCGCACGTATGGCAACCCGTGGTGGCCGCGCTGTGATCAACGCACGCCGCGCCAAGGGCCGCAAGCGTCTGGCAGCTTAATGCGCTGCTGGTTTGTGTGACAGGCGATCCTTCCTATCTCTACTCACGCGATCAGCGTATCGTTAAAACGGATGAGTTTTCATCCGTTTTTCGTTTGCGACCGGTGTATCGTACAGCGCATTTCGTACTGTATGCCCGCAACAACGACTTGCCGCTAGCCCGTCTGGGTGTCGTCGCCGCCAAACGCATGGCGCCGCGCGCGGTCACCCGGAATACGATCAAGCGCGTTACCCGCGAATTGTTCCGGCAGGCGGCATTGCCCCGGGTAGATTGCATTGTGCGTTTGTCGAAGCCGGTCAACAGCAAGAGCGGACCGGCGACCAACGTGAAACTGAAAGCGGAATTGCGCGAAGAGCTGTCCCAGTTGTTCAGCTTCTTGCTGAGCGCGACAGCTTTCGCCGGGAAGCCAGGAAATAAGTGATGAAAACGCCTTTACTCCTGCTGTTACGCGCCTACAAGCTGGGAGTCAGCCCCTATCTCGGGCAGAATTGCCGTTTCTATCCCAGCTGTTCGGATTACGCAGCAGAAGCCATACGCCGCCACGGCGCATGGAAAGGCAGCGTGCTTGCCGGCAAACGCCTGTGTAAGTGCCATCCCTGGCACCCCGGCGGACTTGATCCTGTACCTGAGTCCCCCACTTCAGATTCTCCCTCTCCTACTGTGACCGCTGGCGGTTGCAGCCACTCCTGATTTATTGGTCAATACTCTTATGGATATCAAACGTACCGTCCTGTGGGTTGTGTTCTCGTTCTCCCTGCTGTTGCTGTGGGATAGCTGGCAACGCCATAACGGCAAGCCGTCGATGTTTTTCCCGACTGCTACCCAAGAGGCTCCAGCCGCCGCTGGTTCTGATCCATCCAAATCGCCGGTGCCGCAAGTCGCGGGCGCTGCCGGCACTGCCGCCAGCGCGGCCGACGTGGCCGGCGGCCTGGCTGCCGCCAAGGGCGAGACCATCACCATCACGACCGATGTCGTCAAGGCTGACATCACCACCGTCGGTGGCGAACTCAAGCGGCTGGAGCTGCTGAAGCACCGCGATACCGTTGACCCGACCAAGAACCTGGTCCTGTTCGACTCCGCCGCCGGCCACACCTATCTGGCGGACTCCGGCCTGCTCGGCGGCGCTTTCCCCAATCACAAGTCGATCTTCACCGCCAAGCCGGGCGCACGCGCGCTGGACAACGGCAATGAAGTGCAGCTGGTGCTGGAAGCGCAGGAAAACGGCGTCAAGCTGACCAAGACCTACACCTTCAAGCGCGGCGACTATGTCATCGACCTGAAGCACACCGTCACCAACGACAGCGCTGCCGCGATCGCTCCTTCGCTGTACCTGCAACTGGTGCGCGACGGCAACAAGCCGGGCGGCGAATCGCACTTCTACAGCACCTTCACCGGTCCTGCGGTGTATACCGATGCTGAGAAATTCCAAAAGCTGACTTTCGAGAAAATCGAAGAAGGCAAGGAACAGCATGCCACCAAGGCCGACAACGGCTGGATCGCGCTGGTGCAGCACTATTTCGTTTCGGCCTTTATCCCGCCTGAAAAAGCGCAGCGCGATATCTTCACCAAGAAAGTCGGCACCAATCTGTACGCTGTCGGCACGATCCTGCCGCTGGGCGCCATCGCGCCGGGCGCCAGCACCACCATGGATGCACGCCTGTACTCCGGTCCGCAAGAGTCCGCCGTGCTGGAAAAGACCACGCCCGGTCTGGAACTGGTCAAGGACTATGGCTGGTTGACCATCATCGCCAAGCCTATCTTCTGGCTCATGATCCACATCCACGCGTTTGTCGGCAACTGGGGCTGGACCATCATCCTGCTGACCATGCTGATCAAGCTGGTGTTCTTCCCACTGTCGGCGGCAAGCTATCGCAGCATGGCCAAGATGAAGGCCGTCACGCCGAAGATGACCGCGATCCGCGAGCGTCACAAGGGTGATCCGCAAGCCATGAACCGTGAAATGATGGCGCTGTACAAGACCGAAAAGATCAATCCGCTGGGCGGCTGTCTGCCTATCGTGATTCAGATCCCGGTGTTCATCTCGCTGTATTGGGTGTTGCTGGCCAGCGTCGAAATGCGCGGCGCGCCATGGCTGGGCTGGATCCATGATCTGACCGCACCTGATCCGTTCTACATCCTGCCGGTGCTGATGGCTGTCTCGATGTTCATCCAGACCAAGCTCAACCCGACTCCTCCGGATCCGGTGCAAGCCAAGGTCATGATGTTCATGCCGATCGTGTTCTCGGTGATGTTCTTCTTCTTCCCGTCCGGCCTGGTGCTGTACTGGGTCGTGAACAATGTCCTGTCGATCACGCAGCAATGGGTCATCACCAGAAAGCTGCAGGCAGGCAAGGCTTAAAGACCTTCTTGTTAGTCGAAAAAGCCCGTGTCATGATTTTCACGGGCTTTTTTTCGTCTTTGTTTTCCCACTTTTTGAAAAGCAGTGTGCACCATGACTCTCGACACTTCTCCCATCGCCGCGATCGCCACCGCCCCGGGACGCGGCGGCATCGGCGTCGTCCGCCTCTCTGGCAAGAATCTGTGGCCCGTGGTGCAAGCCATCTGCGGCAAGGATGAAAGTACACTGGCGCCGCGCCATGCAAGCTATCTGCCGTTCAAGCGTGCCGACGGCAGCATGATCGACCAGGGTCTGGCGATTTATTTCAAGGCGCCGCATTCCTACACCGGCGAAGACGTATTGGAGTTGCAAGGCCATGGCGGCCCGGTGGTCATGCAAATGCTGCTGGCGCGCTGCCTCGAAGCCGGCGTCGACATCGGCCTGCGCCTGGCTGAGCCTGGCGAATTCACACAACGCGCCTTCCTGAACGACAAGCTCGACCTGGCCCAAGCCGAAGCGGTTGCCGACCTGATCGAAGCCTCCACTGAAGCTGCCGCCAAGTCCGCTTCCGAATCGCTCTCGGGAGCATTCTCCAAAGTCATTCATGAGTTGGTGAACAAGGTCACCAACTTGCGCATGCTGGTGGAAGCGACGCTGGATTTTCCCGAAGAAGAAATCGATTTCCTCGATCAATCCGATGCACGCGGCCAGCTCGCCGCGATCCGCGCCACGCTCGATGATGTCTTCCTGCACGCTGCGCAAGGCGCGCTGCTGCGCGACGGCCTCAACGTCGTGCTGGCAGGCAAGCCCAACGTCGGCAAGTCCTCGCTGCTCAACGTGCTGGCCGGCGCCGACGTCGCCATCGTTACGCCAATCGCCGGCACCACGCGCGACAAGGTTACCGAGACCATCCAGATCGAAGGCATGCCGCTCAACATCATCGACACCGCCGGTATCCGTGACGCCGGTGAAGACGGCAGCGGCCCCGACGAAGTTGAGCGTATCGGCATCGAGCGTACCTGGGGCGAAGTGGCCAAGGCCGACGTGATCTTGCACATGCTCGACGCCGACCACGGCCCGACGCTGGAAGATGAAAAGATCACCGAGCGCTTCCCAGACGGCATTCCCGTCATCCGCATCTGGAACAAGATCGACCGCTCCGGTCACAAGCCCGCAGTCGATCAGATGTCCGACGCGACGCACATCTATTTGTCGGCCACCGATCATCTCGGCATCGACCTGCTGCGCGCTGAATTGCTGCGCATCGCCGGCTGGCAGCAAACGGTGGAGTCACGTTACCTGGCGCGCGAGCGTCATTTGATTGCGTTGAAGTCTGCCCGCGAATATCTCGACAGCGCCGCTGCGCACGCCGCTGTCGATAACCAGGCCAGCGACAAGTCGCTCGATCTGTTCGCTGAGGAATTACGCTTGGCGCAGGAGCGTCTCTCCAGTATCACCGGCAAGTTCACACCGGACGATTTGCTGGGCGTGATTTTTTCACGCTTTTGTATCGGCAAGTAATGCGCAGAAGGATGGAGTGCACGATCCTGTAAGGAATGTTACAGGGTGTAAAAACGATAGAAGGGCGGGTGAGGGGACGGTATCTTGAGCACTCCCTCCCCTCCAATTCATCACCCCCCTGAGGATTGGATTTAACCCGCAAGCCGCAAGGCCTGCGGGTTTTTTTCTGCCTGGAGGGACCGTATTGGGGAGGGCTTCAGACTTCTTCGGTGCGGTCGTGCGGGGCGGTCTGGACGATTGCCGACGGTGGGTACAACTGCATGGCGTTGTGCAACTTGCCGATGGCGCGGCACATGTCTTCAAAGCCGCTGGCTTCTACCTTCGATTTGAATTGATAGATGGTGCCGTCGACCCAGACTTCGCGCTCGGCTTCTCTGAGGATGTTCATGGTTTGTCTCCGACTGTTTTTTATGTGAGGGAATCTTAGCATAGCAAGCTTGGAGCGCAAGCTGGGAGCGGGCTGCAGCGCAGTAAGTTGTTGTTGCAATCCCTTGACTTTACTTAGCAGGTTTTATCGTTAGAGTGGCCCGGTGATAAATACTTGTAAAGGAGTTGCCATGCGACGCTTTGGTCTGTTGATCGGCACGATGTTGTTATTGTTTTCGCTGGGCGGTTGCGTCTGCGCGCCTTGGTTATGTGGCCCCGGGCCGGGCGGCTGGGGCGATGGCGGCGGTCAGCGCGGTGGTGGAGGCGGTCCTGGTCCGCGTTGATGCAGTGATTTCCGCTGTTGAAAAAGGGAAAACGGCGTGATGCCGGCAGGCGCGGCGGCATGCTCAGCAAACGTGGAAAACACCTGCTAAGATGCCCCTCTGCTCATTTTGCAGAGCAACATAACTCACCCATCTGGAGCCACAATGTCGCAAACCAATCCACGCGTTGCCGATCATCCCATCGATCCCCAATTCCTGAACCGCTGGTCGCCGCGCGCTTACACCAGCGCCGATATTTCAGAAGAAACGGTCCTGACATTCCTGGAAGCGGCACGCTGGGCGCCATCGGCCTACAACTCGCAACCATGGCGTTTCGTCTTCGCGCGTCGCGGCACGCAACAGTGGGACAGCCTGCTGGGCCTGCTCAACGAATTCAACCGCAGTTGGGCCGAAAAGGCCTCGGTCCTGATTATCGTGTTGTCCAAGACCACCATGATCCCGCCGGGTACCACCACCCCGGTGCCTGCTGGCTCGCATGCCTTCGACACTGGTTCCGCCTGGGCCTACCTGGCGTTGCAAGCCAGCCTGTCCGGTTGGCACGCCCATGCGATGGCAGGCTTCGACAAGGACAAGTCGCGCACTGAGCTGGGTGTTCCTGCGGATTATTCGATCGAAGCCGCGGTGGCGATCGGCAAATTGGGCGACAAATCCATCCTCCCGGAAGGTTTGCAAGCCCGGGAACTGCCCGGCCCGCGTGAGCCGCTGAGCAAATTGGTGTTTGAAGGCAAATTTCAGGCTTAATTTGTAGAAAAGTACTGGAATTCCTGGAAAAGCTCCGCTATAATTGCGGTCTTTCAGCAAGACTGAAAACCAAATCTGGAGTGGTAGTTCAGTTGGTTAGAATACCGGCCTGTCACGCCGGGGGTCGCGGGTTCGAGCCCCGTCCGCTCCGCCAAAACACAAACGCCTGCGCAAGCAGGCGTTTTTGTTTCTACGTCCATTTCCATTTCATGCCCGTAGGGCATGGCCTAATTAGCGGAGCGGAGTGAGCCGCCTGCGCGGCTCACGGGGGGGCGAGAAGGGATTCGCTTGCAAGCGAATCGGCGGCCTGCGGAACGTAGGCGAGCTCCGGTGCCACTCAAAAGCAAAAAACCTGCTTAGTGAAAACTAAGCAGGTTTTTGTGTCTTACAAAGAGCTACCGATGGTGCTAAAGGAGTTCAGCGAGCAATCCGAACCTCACTTCCCCTTCTTCGCCGTAGTCAACTGCTCAATCACCTGACGCGGCGCCTCGGCATAATGCTTGAACTCCATGGTGTAGGTCGCCCGTCCCTGCGTCGCCGAACGCAGCGAAGTCGAATAACCGAACATCTCCGACAACGGTACTTCGGCCTTGATGATCTTGCCGCCGCCACCAGGAATTTCATCCATGCCCTGCACCATACCGCGCCGTGAAGACAGATCACCCATCACGCTGCCGGCGTAGTCTTCCGGCGTTTCCACCTCGACCGCCATCATCGGCTCCAGCAGCACCGGGCTGGCCCGGCGCATGCCTTCCTTGAACGCCATGGAGCCGGCCATGCGGAACGCATTTTCGTTCGAGTCGACGTCATGGTACGAGCCGAAGGTCAGCGTCGCACGGATATCGACCACCGGATAACCGGCCAGCACACCGCTGCCCAGCGTTTCCTGGATACCCTTGTCGACCGCCGGGATGAACTCGCGCGGCACCACGCCGCCCTTGATGGCGTCAACGAATTCATAGCCTTTGCCCGGTGGCAGCGGCTCCAGCTTCAGCACCACATGGCCGTACTGGCCGCGTCCGCCGGATTGCTTGACGAATTTGCCTTCGACATCTTCAACAGTCTTGCGAATCGCTTCGCGGTAAGCTACCTGCGGCTTGCCGACGGTGGCTTCGACGTTGAACTCGCGCTTCATGCGATCGACCAGAATTTCCAGATGCAACTCACCCATGCCGGAAATGATGGTCTGGCCGGATTCCTCGTCGGTACGCACGCGGAACGACGGATCTTCCTGCGCCAGGCGATTTAGGGCGATGCCCATCTTTTCCTGGTCGACCTTGGTCTTCGGTTCCACCGCTTGCGAAATCACCGGCTCAGGGAAGACCATGCGTTCCAGGATGATCACGTCATCCGGATCGGAGAGCGTATCACCCGTGGTGACGTCCTTGAGCCCGACTGCGGCTGCAATATCGCCCGCATACACTTCCTTGATTTCCTTGCGTTCGTTCGCATGCATTTGCAGGATGCGGCCGAGGCGTTCCCTCTTGCCCTTGATCGGGTTATAGATGGTATCGCCCGAGTTCACCATGCCCGAATATACGCGGAAGAAAATCAATTGGCCGACAAAGGGGTCGGTCATGATCTTGAAGGCCAGCGCCGAGAATTTTTCATCGTCGGCGGGATGACGTTCAATTTCATTGTCGTTTTCATCGTGACCCTTGATCGCCGGCACATCGATCGGCGACGGCAGGTAATCGATCACGGCGTCGAGCATGGCTTGCACGCCCTTGTTCTTGAACGCGCTGCCGCACAGCATTGGCACGATCTCGCCGGCGATAGTGCGCAGGCGCAGGCCGAGTTTGATGTCGGCTTCGGTCAAAGGGGTGCCGCTGAGATATTTCTCCAGCAGTTGTTCGTTGGCTTCGGCCGCCTGCTCAACCATCTTGTCGTGCCACTCGCGGGCACTCTCTTCGAGCTCGACCGGGATAGCCTGGTACTCGAACTTCACGCCCTGGCTGGCTTCATCCCAGACAATCGCTTTCATCTTGACCAGATCGATCACGCCCAGGAAATGATCTTCCGCGCCGATAGGAATCTGGATTGGCACGGCGTTGCCTTTGAGGCGCTCGCCGATCTGTTTCTGCACGCGGAAAAAGTCTGCGCCGACGCGGTCCATTTTGTTGACGAAGGCCATGCGTGGGACCGCATATTTGTTCGCCTGGCGCCACACCGTTTCGGATTGCGGTTGCACGCCGCCGACCGAGTCGTACACCATGACGGCACCGTCGAGCACGCGCATCGAGCGTTCGACTTCAATCGTGAAGTCGACGTGGCCCGGCGTGTCGATGATGTTGATGCGATGTTCCGGATAATTGCCGGCCATGCCTTTCCAGAATGCGGTGGTGGCGGCGGACGTGATCGTGATGCCGCGTTCTTGCTCTTGCTCCATCCAGTCCATGGTAGCGGCGCCGTCATGCACTTCACCGATCTTGTGATTGACACCGGTATAAAACAGGATGCGCTCGGTGGTCGTGGTTTTACCGGCATCGATGTGCGCACTGATACCAATGTTCCGGTAATGTTCTATACGGGTCTTGCGTGTCATGACATTTCCTTTCGTTGCATCATTGGATGAAACCGACAGAAAGCAATCGCAGCGGAGTCACATTATGCGCATATTTTTACGCCGCATGTGAGCCGACGGTCCTTGCCGAAAGTCCTGCTGAAAGCCCAACCTTCCCTGCTGTTCGGTTTGCCTGTTCGTTTTTTGTCGGAAAGACAAGAAAGCGTTCGCATCATCATAGTGAGTATTTATGTAATGCGTGTTACATAATAGTTTCTTGCTCAAAATGCTGTCAAGGTATTTTTGTAATCCAGATTAAAATAAGCTACACTGAGCTGCAGAATCATGACAATCCTGTTGTCGGAAGGAGAATTCCCATGCAGCAAACAAGAGGGCGGCCGCGCAGTTTCGATAGAGACGAAGCGCTACGCCTGGCGATGCAGGTATTTTGGAACAAAGGTTATGAAGGCACCACCATGGCCGATTTGACGACCGCCATCGGGGTCAAGGCGCCGAGCTTGTATGCCGCTTTCGGCGACAAGAACACCTTGTTTCGCGAAGCCGTCGATTTCTACTCGACCACGACCGCCGCCGGACCGATGAATGCCTTGAAGCAAGGCAAGGGCGTGCGCGAGGATTTGTTCAACATGCTGCACGAGAGCATTACCGTATTTGCCGGCAAGGGCTGCATGGTGGTGACTTCCGCCATCAATTGCGCACCCGAAAACAGCGCCCACGCCGAAGAATTGCGGGCGCGCCGGGATAAGAAACGGGCGGCGTTGGAAAAGCGTTTCCGGCAGGCGCAAAAGCAAGAAGAATTGAAAGCCGAGGCCGACATCGAAGGCCTCAGCGATTTCTATACCGCGGTGCTGCACGGCTTGTCATTGAGCGCCCGCGACGGCGTCAGTTGCGAACGCTTGTCCAACACGATTTGCCACGCCATGCTGGCGCTCGATGCGGTGCTGACTGTGCCGCAAAAGAAAGCGCCGACGCGATAAAAAACGCCGGGTCGATCACACAGATCGCCCGGCGTCTTTCGTTGAAGAATGGATCAGGCCGCCAAAGCCGCGGTGCCGTCATTCTCGCGCAACTGTCCACCCAAGGCATCGATCAGGTCGACCAGCATTTTGCTGACTTCGCCCGTCATCAGCATGAAGTCGCCGTCAAAGCGCTCGTCGTCGTTCTTTGAGGTCACGTCGCTGTCTTCCTTCAATACATCCAGCGGCGTGATTTTCTTGACGCTCAGGTTTTCCGTGAGCACGAAAGAGACGCGGTCGTTCCAGGTCAGCGCCAGGCGTGTGCATTGCTTGCCCGATTCGATATGGCGACGCACATCGTCCGGTTCCAGCGTATGGCGTACGAAACGCACGGTGGCTTTGCTGTCGCCGCTGGCGCGCAATTCGGTATCTTGATCGACGGTGAAGCCGCTCGGCGCTTCGTCGGACGCCAGCCAATCGGTCATCGAAGACAAGGGCGAGCGCACCGTGCGCAGCGTTTCGAGCGGGAATTTCGGGATCGCCTTCAGCAGCAGCTTCAAGACTTCTTCGGCCTTGCCGGAGCTGCCGGCATCGACCACCAGCCAGCCGTTGACCGGATCGATCCAGGTCCAGGTGCTGCGCACGATACTGAAGGCGCGCGGCAGCAACTCGTCGGTGACCTGTTCTTTCAATTCTTTGGTTTGTTTGCGACCCGGCGGGAATCCTTGTTGTTCTTCCAGCTCGACGGCGCGCGCCTTGGTGACCTGGTTAATCACGGTGCTGGGCAACAGCTTCTTTTCGGTGTCCAGCTTGAGCAGGAACTGACGATTGACGACATGCACCAGGCGTTCGTTGCCGCGCGGCGATACCCAGCCCTGCGACTGCATCTCCAGGCTGGAGCATGCGGCAAAGGCCTGCGGGGCGAGGTTGGATTCGAGCTGTTCGGCGCTGATGGCCCAAGGAGCGGGGAGGCGATAGATCTGAAGGTTCTTAAACCACATGGCGTTCGGGCAAAAGCGTCCATTTTACACGCAGCGGCAAGCCGGATTGTCTTTCCGCTGCGATTTCTTGCCAGCCTGATGGGCGCTGCAAGCAAGCGCCGGCGGTGCGGCGTTAGCGCTTACTTGTGTGGACCCTTGCCCGTGCTTTTGTTTTACGATCTGCCGATGCGGCCGTTTTCGCGGCCAGATCAATACTAATAGCAGTCCCACAGGAGGGAATATGCGTATTTGTTTCAATGTTTCTGGCATTGCGCGTGCCTTGCTTGCGTGTGTGGCGCTTGCGTCGATCGCTGCTTCCGCCCAGGCCAGTGTAGTGATCAATGGCACGCGCATCGTATTTCCCTCCAACGAGCGCGAAGTCTCCATTCGCCTGACCAATGAAGGCGTCAGTCCGGGCCTGGTGCAAATGTGGATCGACAAGGGCGATCCCAAATCATCACCGAACACCAGCGAAGCGCCATTCGTGTTGACGCCGCCATTGTTTCGCATCGATCCGGCCAAGGGACAAACGGTGCGCATGATCTACAGCCAGGAAGCGCTGCCGCAAGACCATGAATCCATTTTCTGGCTCAATATGCTGGAAGTGCCGCCGCGTCCACAGAACGTTGACCCTAACGACAGCAATTATGTGCAGATGGCGTTTCGCACGCGCATCAAGATTTTCTTCCGGCCGCAAAGTCTGAACACCCAGGAACGCGTCAATGCCGCACCGGCACAAGTAACCTGGCAAGCCGCGTGTGACGGCGACAAGTACTTCCTGGCCGCCAAAAACCCGACGCCGTATTACATCAGCATCACCAAGACCGGCCTCGTCAGCGTTGGCGACTCCGCCGAAGCGACGTCTAAATTCCTCAATGAGGAGGGCGGCATGCTGGCGCCAGGCGGGCAAGGACGTTATCTTTTGACGAATATGCAACAGGCGCCGCCGGCGGGCATGAAAGTGCGCTTCACCTATCTCAATGACTATGGCGGCTCGGTGGATATAGGGAGTAATCTTGCACCGTAAGCAAGTCCATTGCCCTCTTCATCAACGGTTGCCAGCAAAGCCATCATGAATCATCGCCAGAGCGCCTTTCCACAGCTGCTCCGCTTGCGCTCGCCGATGGTGTTGTCGGGCATCGCCTTGGCGGCGATGCTGATGCCGGTTCTGAGTCATGCAGCTTGCAGCTGGGTCAATACCGTGACCAAGCAAGCTGCTTCAGCACGCACCTTTGATTTCATCTACATCTTCCCGGCGACGATCAGCGTACCCCGCGACGCCCCTGCGGGGACCATCATTGCGTCAAAAGCGCAAACGATCACGGGCCAGTGGTCCGGACTCACATGCACCAACTCCACCGTGAATCTTGTCGCGACTGCGCATACGACAGCGCTATCGACGGACTCCTTATTGATGGACTCAGGCATCTATGGCGTCCAGTTTCGCCTGAGTAGAAGCTATGGCAGCGCCCAGAGTTCGCCGGAAAAACTCAAGTGGGGTAGCGCAGACAATCTGCGCAACGATCGCGTTTTCGATCAGAACAATCAGCAATACACGCTGGAACTGGTGAAGACCGTGGCCGATCCCGCCGACGGCAGCATTGCGCCGACCACGCTCAAGCAAATCACTTTGGATGGCACGCCTTACGCCAACTTCACGCTGGCCAACCGCATCCGCGTCATCCCGCAGACCTGCCAGGTCGCGACCACCAATGTCGTGGTGAATATGACACCAGCCGGCGGTTTGCCACTGAGGACCTTCACCGGCGTCGGCAGCACCTCGGGAACCGTGCCGTTCAACATTGGGGTAAATTGCTCCGGCGTCGCTGCCAAGGTGTTGATGACCTTGACCGACCAGCAGAGTCCGACCAATACCTCGTCCGTGTTGAATCTGACTACAAGCTCGACAGTGAAGGGGCTCGGCATTCAGGTGTTGTATGCCGACCGGCTGGTCAAGTTCGGTCCTGACTCCTCTGAAGCCGGCACCACCAATCAGTTTTCGGTTTTTACCTCGGACGGCTCGGCGCAAAGCACCACCAACATCAATCTCAGTGCGCGCTATATCCAGGTCGACCCTGTCGCCACCCCCGGCGCGGTCGCCAATGGCATCGCCACGTTCACCATGTCCTATCAGTAACAATCGCAAGCCTGGCTCTATCGCTCTTGGCGTCGTCCTCGCTAACAGGGCGGCGGCTTGAGCGCGCGAGGAGGGTCATGCAATTCCGGCGATGTGGCGATGATAAGGGGCGCGTCATTGCCCCGCAGTGAAGCGCTATCAAAAGAATATCTTCCTGCCATTTGATTGTGGTTGTTGCAATTTCTCAACGGCAACTCGCAAATTTCAAAAAGCCAGACCAATTAGAATTATTGCGATATATAATTAATAAAAACAGCAGTAAAAACAAAGAAAAATCCTTTTTCTACCTCGAAAAAAAGCGGTCGCTCGCAGCGACTCATTTAAGCCATTTCTGTATCACGTCTTTTTCGAGGGTTTAATCATGTCCTACACCAATCGTCTGTTTCAATCTGCTTGCGTATTCCCTGTGCTTGCTGGTCTTACTACGCTGGCGTTTGCCGCAGGCGGCACGATCACTTTTTCCGGTGTTATCACCGAGCCGATGTGCAATGTTCAAAACCAGGTGATTAATCTGCGTACCCTGAGCACGACAGGCAACGGTAATCAAATACCGCTCAACGTGCGTTGCAATGCCAACCAATCAGTCGAGATTTCTATCCTGGACGTGGACAGCAGCGCCAGCGCGAAGACCTTTAGCGGCGGCGTAGCAGGCGCCGAAATCACTATCCGCCACAATGCCAAGCTCATCGCCCCGGGTGAGAAGTTCAATTACTCCTTTACCGGCAAGCAAGATGCGGTGGTCCCGCTGACCGCGACACTGCGTCATGCCGTCAATGCCGACGCACCACAGCATGGCAGTATCCTGGTTTCGTTCGACTATCGGTGAATGGGCACCTTGCCGGCTACGCCAGCGCACGCCTGCCGTACTCGATTCGTATTCGGTTTTTCCTTCTGATATCACTTCTGCATTGAGCAGAATCATGGCGCAAGCCGGATTCTGCTCTTTGCGTATGCGCGTCTACAACTTCTGGTATCACCCACAGAGGACGGGAACGAAGGACGATGAAAAAAGCCCCCTTCTTCTTCCGAAAAAGGGGGCTTATCTCACAGAGGGGGCAATCCTGAACCCATCCTGTTTTCACGAAAGACGAACTGCCAACAGTTCGGATGTGCGGCTATTGTCAGTCACACTCAAGTCTTGTCGGAGACGCAGACGGCGCTGGTGGAGTCATAGACTATCCCCTTGGCATCCTTGTCGCGCGGCTGCAACTGATAGCTCAAGTGGCATTGATCCTCTGCCTTACTACCCCACTTGATGGTCAACTTGCCGCTGTCGGCATCCGCAGTGCGGACGAAAATGCTGCCGCCTTGTCCAGCCAGGCCGATGGAAGTGCCTTTGTCATCGAAGGCCTCGGCACCGAATGGCAGCAGTTCGCCATTGGGCAACTTCACCTGGATCAGGATGGAGCGACCGCTGACCGTCGGATACTTCAGCAACACCACCGAGCCTGCATGCGGCGCCACGCGTTGGCTGGTCACAGCCAGTTCGACGTCGGTCGAAGTGCCCTTGGGATCAATGGCGATTTACTCGCTCGATTTCCAATAAGTAGTTGAAGCCGGTTGGGCGGACTCCTGAGAAGTAGTGGTGTAACGTGAGTCGCTACACGTTACACGGTGTTTCCTGCTGACGGGGGTGTGTCTTACTATGCAAAAATGAAGCCGCCACAAGCGGCTTCATTTTTGTACAACGATGTTAAAAAGGGTTGGGGTATGGACCGGAAATTCAAATTTATCCAGGCGCTGTGCGCCTTGTTTCTTGCTGCTGTCGGTACCGCCGACGCTAGCGTAGTGATCGACGGCACGCGTGTGGTGTTTCCATCCAACGAACGCGAAGTCTCGATACGATTGACCAACGAGGGCCTCAGCCCTGGCCTGGTGCAGATGTGGATGGACAAGGGCGACCCCAAATCCGCGCCGACCGAAATGCAGGTGCCTTTCCTGCTCACGCCATCGCTGTTTTGCGTTGATCCGGCCAAGGGCCAGACTGTGCGCATGATTTTCAATCCATCTGAAAAATTGCCGCAAGACAAAGAGTCGGTGTTTTGGTGGAACCTGCTGGAAGTGCCGCCGCGGCCACAGAATATCGATCCTAACGATGCCAATTATATGCAGATGGCGTTTCGCACGCGCATCAAGGTATTTTACCGGCCGCAGGCTTTGAACACCCAAGAGCAGGTGCTGGCGGCACCGGCGAAAATTACATGGAAACTGCTGCGTGACGGTGATGCCTTCATGCTGGAAGCGAAGAATCCGACGCCTTACTACCCTAGCCTGACCGGGGTTTCCCTGGCGCTGCCCAAGGCAGAGAAGCCTGAGGCACTGAATGAAGAAGGCGGCATGTTGGCGCCCGGTGGCGATGGACGCTATGTATTGAAGGATATGCGCAAGGCGCCGACTGCGGGCAGCAAGGTAAAATTCAGCTATCTGAACGATTACGGCGGTAGCGTCGTGGTGGAAAGCGACTTCACACAGTAAATCGCAAATGACAAAGCCGCCCCACTCAATCAGTAGTGCGGCGGCTTCTCGTTTTCGATGCCGCGTTCGCTGAGGCTGTTGGCGCTGTCCTTGACTTGCCTCACCAATGCCGTCAGCAGTTTTTCGAGCTCATCGATTTTCTTTTGCTGCTCATAGACGATCTGGTTCAAGGCATCGACGGTGTCTTCCTGATGCGTCAGTTTCAATTCGATGTCGACCAGACGGTTTTCGTCGATCATGATGTTTTCTCCTGGTTGGCTGCTGCTGTGTTGAGCCAGTGCAATGCGCCTTGTGCAGCCACGCGGCCGCCCGCAAAGCAGGCCGTCAACAGATAGCCGCCGGTGGGCGCTTCCCAATCCAGCATCTCGCCGGCACAGAACACGCCCGGCAATCGATGCAGCATCAAGTCGTCTTGCAGCGCCGAAAATGCAACCCCGCCGGCGCTGCTGATGGCTTCGGCTATCGGTCTGGCAGCACGTAATTTGACCGGCAATTCTTTGATTGCCTGCGCCAGCTTGTGCATGTCCTGATAGTCGTCGGCGCTGGTGCACTCACGTAGCAGGGCAGCTTTAGCGCCTTTGAGCTTGAGGCGACTTTGCAAATGGCTGGACATCGAGCGCGCGCCGCGCGGATGTTGCAACTCGCTCAGCACGCGTGCGGGCGTCCAGTCCGGCAGCAGGTCGAGATACAAAGTCGCCGGTGACCCTGGCGCAATGGCGTCGCGTAGCGGCGCCGACAGCGCGTACACCACGCCGCCCTCAATGCCGTGCTCAGTGACGATGCATTCACCCAGGTGTCGCAACGACGACCCGTCGTTCAGGATGGCGCTGCCGGCAATATTCTTGAGTGGCTCGCCGGCTGTGCGGCTGCGGAAATGCTCGCTCCAGTCGACCTCGAAACCGCAATTAGAGGGTAGTAGGGGGGCCAGCGCAACGTCGCGTTCGGCCAGCAAGGGCATCCAGGCACCGTCGGAACCAAGGCGAGGCCAACTGCCGCCGCCCATCGCCAGGATCAATGCCGATGAGGAGGCCGTCACATCACCGGCAGGCGTTGCGAAATGTAATTTCCCATCGGCATCCCAGCCCTGCCAGCGATGCCGCATGTGAAAGCGCACGCCGGCTTCGCGCAGGCGATGCAGCCAGGCGCGCAGCAAAGGCGCCGCCTTCATGTCGGCCGGGAAGACGCGGCCTGAACTGCCGACAAAGGTGCTGATGCCGAGCCCGTGTATCCATGCCCGCAGCTCGCTCGGACCGAAGTCTTGCAGCAGCGCGGCAATTTCATTACGGCGTGCGCCGTAGCGCGAGGTGAAACCGTCGAGGTCTTCCGAATGTGTAATGTTCATGCCGCCTTTGCCGGCCAGCAAAAATTTGCGGCCTATCGACGGCATGGCGTCGTAGAGATCGACTTGCACGCCGTTCAAGGCCAGTACTTCAGCGGCCATCAGGCCGGCCGGGCCGCCGCCGACGACGGCGACATGGGGTAAGTCAGTGGCGGGATGGGGCACTGTATTTCTTTTCCAGTCTGGCCACCAGCGCGGCCAGAAAAATGGTCATCGTGAAGTACACCACCGAGATTGTGATGTACGGTTCCCAATAGCGGGAGTAGCTGCCGGCGACAGTGCGTGCAGCGTACGCCAGTTCGGCCAGGCCGATGGTCGACACCAGCGAAGAATCCTTCAGCAGCGTGATGGCCTCATTGCCCAGCGGCGGCAGCATGCGGCGAAATGCCTGCGGCAAAATAATGTAGCGCATGCGCAGGCGATAGCCCATGCCCAGGCTGGCCGCGGCGTAGCTCTGGCCGCGCTCGATCGACTGGATGCCGGCGCGGAAAATTTCCGACACATAGGCCGCCGCGTTCAACGACAAGGCCACGATGCCTGAAATGAATGCGCCGTAGTCTTGTTTGATGGTGCGCGCCAGTTCGCCGGAGATCAGCAAACCGTTATCTTGATGGATCAGCAGCGGCATCACCGCAAAATGTACCAGCAGGATTTGCACGAACAAGGGCGTGCCGCGAAAGAACGCGACATACAAGCCGGCCAGCATGCGCATCGCGCGCAGCGGATATTTCCAGGGACCGTGCTGGACTTCGCCCAGGCGCAGCATGCCCAGCAGCAGGCCGAGGATCGTGCCCACGACGATGCTGATCACCGCCACCTGCAAGGTCATGAAGAAACCCTTGATGAAGAGTGGGGCGTAGCCCTCGATGATGCTCCAGCGGAAGTCCATAATTGAATGAGAGAGAAGTGGTCGCAGTCGCGGGCGTCAATATTGTAGGCTGAAAAAAGACGATCCGGAGATCGCCTGCAGGCTTTTATTGCGCCGCTTTGCCGAAATAGCGCTCGCTGATCTGCTCATAGGTGCCGTCCTGCTTGATGGCGGCCAGCCCCTGGTTGATTTTCTTTAGCAAATCGGCGTTGCCCTTGCGCACGGCGATACCGTAGTACTCTTTGGGAAAACCGGCGTCGCTGATCGTCTTGAATTTTTCGCTGCCGTTGTGGGCGATATAGTTGCGTATCACCGGCTCGTCGGTCACGACTGCATCCACCCCGCCGGCTTCCAGTTCAGAAAAAACCAGCGGGATGTCTTCCATGCGCTTGACGTTGGTGTTGTTCTTCCCCACCAATTGCTGCGCCAGCAAATCGCCCGTAGTGGAACTCTGTACGCCGATCTTCAAATTCTTGAGATCATCGAATTTTTTGATATCGCTGCGTTGCTTGGGCACGGCGATCAACTGACGCGCTTCGAAATACGGCTCGGAAAAGTCGACCGTTTTGCGACGTTCGTCGGTCACGGTAATAGATGAAATCAGGATGTCGCGGTCGCCCTGCGCGAGTGCATTGAAAATGCTCTCAAACGGCGTATCGACAAAGCGCAGCTCCAGCCCTTCCTTTTGTGCAATCGCCTTCATCAGATCGATATCGAAGCCGACAATGTTCTTTTGCTGGTCTTGCCATTCCATCGGGCGGTAAGCCGCATTGGTGCCGACGGTGTAGACGATTTTTTGGGCCGCGGGGGCGGTAGCGCCGGCGTCATCTTTCTTGCCGCAGGCGCTCAGGAGAAGCGTCGCCAGCACCAGTGTTGCAAGCGAAAAGCGGCTGTTCAGGGCAGATTTCATCATCTTCACATCTCCAGTAAATTATTGAAGTCGGGGCAGCGCTGGCGCTTGCTGACCGTGGTCCGTTCGTGCGGGCGATGTAAATAGAGGGAATAAAGAGCGGCGAGTTCATTCGCTTGCGCGCCGCGCCGCCGGTCTCAACTTACTTGCCGAAGTACTTGGTGCTGATGGCGGCAAAGCTGCCGTCGGCTTTCATCGCGGCGAGGCCATCGTTGACCTTTTTCAATAGCTCGGAATTTCCCTTTCGTACGGCGATGCCATAGTATTCCTTAGGGAATTCAGTATCGCTGACCGTGCGCAATTTGCTCGAAGGATTATTGGTCACATAATTTTTGACGACTGCATCGTCGGCCACGACGGCATCCACGCCCCCGCCTTCCAGCTCTTTCAAGGCCAACGGCGTTGAGTCCAGGCGCTTGATGCTCGGATTGTTTTTGCCGAGCAGGTTTTGCACCACTTCATCGCCGGTGGTTGCGCTTTGCACACCGACTTTCAGGTTCTTCAGGTCCGCGAATTTTTGTACCTTGGTGTCGCCGGCCGGCACGGCGATCAATTGCGAAGCTTCGAAATACGGTTCGGAAAAGTCGACGGTTTGCTTGCGCTCATCGGTGATGGTGATCGCCGAGATCAGCAAGTCGCGGTCGCCTTGCGCCAGGAAATTGAAGAAGCCTTCAAAGGGGGTTGGCACGAACTTGACTTCAATACCGATTTTTTGCGCCAGCGCCTTCATGACGTCGATATCGAAACCGACCACGTCCTTCTTCTCGTTTTCTGCAGAAAACGGTGCATAGGCCGATTCCACACCAACCAGATAGACCTTGGCGGCAGTCGCCGCCGGGGCTTGCGCGACCGGCTCATCTTTTTTGCCGCAAGCGGACAGGGCCGAGACCAATGCCAACACCAACACAGGGACGAATTGCTTGAAGAACTTGCTCATGACCAACCTTGTAAAAATGAAAACAATACGAGATCCGAAGCCGCGCAGGCAGCTGTTTTCGGGTGATTCGGAAAGGAGGGAATTGTAAACGTTTACGGCCCCGATGGACGCGTTTTCGCGCGCTGATGCAGCTAAAAGCGGGAAGTTGATGCGTCAGAATTGCAGAATCTGCAACGATTGACGCTGGTTTGCCTGACTGCAGTAGAAGGCAATCAGGCGAGGTGGACGTACTCAGTTCCCGATAGATCGCGCGTGTGCCGCGCCTATTGCTCAGGTCGGCGCACGGCCTGGAACAGGTATTGGCCGCCACCTCCTGCTGGCGCACAGCGGCGCGGCTGCAGCTGGCTCAGTCGTTGGACGGCTGCGGCGTAGTGCGCGGCTGTTGCAACAGGGCCTTGAGGTTGGCCAAGCGGTTTTGTGGCGTGATCACTTCGTCTTCCTTGGGCACCGCGTCGCCGACGTTGAGGTTCATCTCCTTGATGAAACGCGACGGATCGCAGGCGGTGTATTCACGGGCGCGCTTGCGCCGTTTGCACCAGGTGATTTGCAGGCTGCGCTGGGCGCGCGTGATGCCGACATACATCAGGCGGCGCTCTTCTTCGATGCGCGCGGCGATGGTCTCGGCCGGCGCATCGGGGTCGCCCTTGTGCGGCAGGATGCCTTCTTCCACGCCGATCAAAAACACGTGCGGATATTCCAGTCCCTTGGAGGCGTGCAGCGTCGACATGCGCACCGCATCCTGTTCTTCATCCTTGCCTTCGAGCATGGACATCAGCGCCACCATTTGCGTCAGCTCCAGCAAATTCTTTTCCTCGCCTTCGCCATCCTTGCCGCCGCAACCGCGCTCCTTGAGCCAGGTGGTGAAGTCGACCACGTTCTGCCACTTGCTCTGTGCCTGGCGTTCGTCGAAGGCGTCGTAGACGTAACCTTCGTAGTTGATGGCTTCCATCATGTCGTCGAGCACCTGGCCGGCATTCTCGCCGCTGCCTGATGGGCCGGGACGGCTGGCGCGCGATTCGAGGTTGTTGATGAAATCGCAGAACTGGCGCAGCGGCAGCAATTGTTTGTCGGGCAGCTTGTCTTCCAGCGCGCCTTTGTAGACCGCTTCGAACAGCGAGCATTGCCATTGCCCGGCTACGGTACCGAGCACTTCCAGTGTGGCCTGGCCGATGCCGCGGCGTGGCGTGGTGACGGCGCGGATGAAGGCCGGATCGTCGTCCTGGTTGGCGATCAGGCGCAGGTAGCTGATGATGTCCTTGATTTCAGCACGGTCGAAATAACTCTGGCCGCCCGACATCACATACGGGATACGCTCACGCCGCAAGGCTTTTTCAAAGATGCGCGCCTGATGGTTGCCGCGATACAAAATTGCATAGTCGGAAAACTTCGCACGTCGCTCGAAGCGATGCGCCGACAGCATGATGGCGACTTGTTCGGCCTCGGCTTCGTCGTCGTCCATCGCCATCACCTTGACCGGATCGCCCAGCCCGTGCTCCGACCACAGCGCTTTTTCAAACAACTTGGGATTGTTGGAAATGACCGAGTTGGCGGCTTGCAGGATGCGTGTGCTGGAGCGGTAATTCTGTTCCAGCTTGATCAGGTGCAGATTGGGGAAGTCGACCTGCAGCGTCTTCAGGTTTTCAATGGTGGCACCGCGCCAGGCGTAGATCGCCTGATCGTCGTCGCCCACCGCGGTAAACATCGGCTTCTTGCCGATGCCGCTGACCAGCAGCTTGACCAGCTCGTATTGGCAAGTGTTGGTGTCCTGGTATTCATCCACCAGCAGGTAGCGCAGGCGGCGCTGCCAGCGGTCGCGCACTTCTTCATTTTGACGGAACAGCTCGACTGGCAAGCGGATCAGGTCATCGAAGTCGACGGCCTGATAAGCCGACAGCGTGGCCACATAGCTGCGGTAGATGCGCGCTGCTACTGCTTCTTCTTCATCGACTGCATTGCGCAGGGCAAGATCAGGATCGATGAGGCCGTTCTTCCACAGCGACATCGCGTTTTGAATGCGGCGTATCAGTTGCTTGTCGGTGGTCACGGCCAGGTCTTGCACCAGCGAAAAACAATCGTCGCTGTCCATGATGGAGAAACGATCCTTCAGGCCGAGGTTCTTGGCCTCCAGCCGCAAAATCTTCACGCCCAGCGAGTGGAAGGTCGAGACCGTCAGCTGCTTGGCCTGTTTTGGTTCCTTGAGCAGCTTGGCGATGCGCTCTTGCATTTCCAGCGCGGCCTTATTGGTAAAGGTCAGCGCAGCGATATGGCGCGATTCGTAGCCGCAACTTTCAATCAGGTGGGCGATCTTTTGCGTGATCACGCGGGTCTTGCCGGAACCGGCGCCGGCCAGCACCAGGCAGGGGCCGTTCATGTACAACACGGCTTCGCTTTGCGGAGCGTTCAGACCAAATGCAGGGGCAGCAGACATGCGGAGATCGGTTGAGGAGTAAGCAGCCATTGTAGCAGGCCGGGCTTGCCCGACTGGGCCTTATCCAGCCTTCTGTGGGACAATGAGGGCATACAGAAACAGGTTGCCCGCATGAAATTCAATCACTTGATCCAAATCAACGATCCGCTCAATCCGCTGATCGACAATCTGACCCGCGAACAGCTGTGGCGCGGCCTCGTCATGCGCGCCGAAGCGCCGCAATTGTTCATGGAACATCTCGACGAATGCCAGCTGTCCGATAAAACTGAGGCTGCCGTCAAGCGCATGCTGCGCTATGGCGAGCTGCGTATTCATGATGTGGTCACGTACACGCCGCAAGTGCGCGTGCACTACCAGGTACCGGCGCAGGGAGAGATCCCGGATTCCAGCCTGAGCATGACGATTGAAGAGCCGGAAGACGAGGCTTTGTTCGTGCGCTTTGAATACGACGATGGCACGCCCGAAGAAGTCGACAGCGAGAAGGCGTTTTACGACCAGTTCCGTCGCTCGGCTTATGAAGAAGCCGACATTGACACGATTCGGGTCATTCGCGAATTGATCATTAAGGGTTCGCTGCACTAAACATTATCGCCTCTTACACTTTGCGCTGGCCGGAAGAGGCGAGCAGCGTATCTGTAATGGAAAAGTCTTTCAGTTCCTGCATCAGGTCTGCAGACGACAACGGGATATTGCCGACGCGGCTGATCTGGCAAGCCGCGGCAATCGAGCCTAGATACATGCTTTGCCAGATGTCTGCGCCGACGGCCATCGCGATCGACGTGCATGTCAGCAGACTGTCGCCAGCGCCTGCAGTGTCTTTCGGTGAGATATTGAACGCAGGCAGTCTGTCTGTCAGCCAGTCGCCGTCTTCTTCAGGCTTGGCATGTACGAGTATGCCTTCCGCCCCGAGTGTGAGAATGATGTTGTCGGCCTGAGACTGCTGGCGCAATTTCTCTGCCAGCACGACCAGGCCGGAGTTGTAGTCTCGTATCGCAAGGCGCGCTTCGCGTTCGGTCGGCGTCAGCAGCATGGCGCCTTTGAACCTAGAGACGTCGCCCATTTGTGATGACGATTGACTGTCCGCGACAAAGGGGATATCGCGTTCGATGCAAGCGGCAATCAGCTCGTCGACAACTGCTTGAGGCAGGCAGCCATAGTTGAAATCTGAAAAAATTACCAGGTCACATGTGTCCAAGCTGCTTTTGACTTTCTCGATGAAGCGTCGTGCGAGCCTTGGTTCAATGTCGTGCTGCCGTAAATGGCTTACGCGCAGCAAGGTTTTGCCTGCAGCGCGAAAGCGCTGTTTTAGCGTTGTCGGGCGGCTGTCATCTTCAAAAATTGTCGCACTGACGTTGTATTCCTGCAGTTTCTCACGTGCGAAATCCGCGGAAACGTCTGTGCCTGCTACAGAAAAATAACTGACCTCCGCACCAAGCGTGCAAGCGTGCGACGCAACAATGCCAGCGCCTCCGATAAAACGGTTTTGCAAGATCGGGGTCACCACGAGCGTCGGATCCTCTTGGGACATACCCAGCGCTTCGCAGTTGACGTACTCATCGACGATCAGGTCGCCTATGACGGTAACCCGGAAGCCCTTGAATTTCGCCATCGTTGCGCGCAAATCCTGCATCGAAAAACCGTGCCGCTCAAGATAGTCCTGAGGACGTATTATCGAAGACATATCCGGTTCTAAAATATCGCGCTTCAGCAAGTCAAACGACGAGAATCGCATCTCGCCGGAGCTGAACATCAGCTTGCCGCCATATTCGTCTACGGCCGCTTGCTCCGGATTACTTTTCGTTTCATATTCGTCGCCTTTGACCACCACAGTCGGTTGCAAGACGCGAATGATATCTTCCGGCGTTGCGGTCATGACGAACGCGTAATCGACAAAGCCGATCGCCGTTATACCGTCAAAGCGTAATTTCGCGGGGAGCAAGGCGCCTGGAACGTGGTCTCCGGTCACACCGACCACCAGAAAGTCTCCGCAGTCAGAAGCAAATTTCAGCAGACGCAAGTGTCCCGGATGGACGGTATTAAAATTCCCCGCCACAAATACGATGCGTGCAGCAGCACCGGCACGTGCTTTTATTTCATTAATTTCTGCCATATGCGGGAACAGCGAACTATCCAATTTATCCTCCGATGCGACTTCCCATTTTTGGGGAAACTGCCGCCAATCCAGGGCAAACTATCTTCGTTCCGGCAGTGACGCACGAAGAATTCCCTCTATTGACTGCTCCCCCGGATGTGCTTATATGAAAGGTGATGCTTTGCAGTATTTGTAATTCGAGCTCTTCCATTGGTGCAAACGCTCATTTTCTCCGTTGCTTTCGTTTGCAAGCGTTGCCGGGAAAGGGGCAAAAAGGGCCAAAGAACAGATATTGGGCGAGCATACCTCTCTGCAAATGAATCCCATCGAGAAAATAGCCTCATAAATTACAGGCAAACATTTAATTTGCCTGCGCCATCGGCGATTAACCCATGGGTTCATGCAGGATGTGGGAAAAGCCGGGTTTTCGTTGTGGGTACTACGGGCTTAGCTGCTTCAGGAGCGTTTCAGCCGCTAGGGACGGGGTGTTGTTGTCAGATCGGCCATTAATTGAGGCAAGTCCGGCCCCAGTGAGGCTACGAGGCGGTCCCAGACCAATCCATTCTCGGGACGCGTTGCAGGCATGTTGAAATCACGTTGCGCATCTGTCCAGCTTTTGATGGATCCAATGTCCCGATGGTAGGAGCTGTTCAGGAAGGTCGAGATGCTACCGATGAAATGCGGGATGACTTCTGTACTGAAATCAATCTCGGACTTGCCCAATGTCGCCATGAACTCCACGACAGCAGGTTCGACAATGTAGACGGCCGCATTAGCAAGATTGCCGGGAGGATTGGCTACCTTCTCATGAAAAGCCTGGACGATGCCGTCCTTGTCCAGATCGACAATTCCGCATGAGCGTGGGTCGTCAGTCTCGAAGAGCATCATTGTCAAGGCGGCGTGCGCCGGCCGACATTGGTGGGCATTGATGAATTCCGTACAATCAAAACGCGTCAGATTGTCCGCATGCGCAATCAGGAACGCCTCACGCTGGAAAAAATCCCGATTGACCAATGCCGTGCCCGCAGTGCCGAGCAATTGTTCTTCGTAGATCAGCGTTACCCGGTCTTTCCAACTGCTCTGGCAAATGTAATCCGCCACCAGCGACGCCCGGTAATGGGTGTTGATGAGAATTTCATTTACACCTTGTTCCAGCAGATTTTCAATCCAATAGTCCAACAGCGGCCGCCCATTAATGGGGACGAGACACTTGGGAAGATAATTAGTCAGCGGTTGAAGTCTGGTGCCAAGCCCGGCCGCGAGTAGCAATGCGCGCATACAAGAATTTATTTATCAGTTGCAAAAACCAGATTGCGTGCATTCTCTGAAGCGCGCTGGCCTCGATAACCGAACGGCGCCAGGAATTCCGAAACTCCGCTTTTGTTATCGTGATCTTCTACGATCAACACCGGGTGATCGCGCTGAATCAGTGCTGTCATACCTTTGCAAACAGATAGTTCGTGACCTTCTACATCGACTTTGATCAGTGCTACCCGATGCGGTAACTGCAACGCGTCAATGCTCAGTCCCAGTTTGCTTTCGCCGTTGTTCGCCTCAGAGATGCGAGATCTGGTTTTTGTATCGAAAATAAAAGACGAATTCAGCGGGGTAACGTCCGATGCGATGCGGATGAGGCTAGGTTGTTCAGTCGCTGCGGCATTGAGCAGAGTGATGTTGCGATAATTTCCCTTTTCGACAAAATGGGTTAACAGATTGAAGGTGTGCATCAATGGTTCGAATGCAATAACTTGTCCGGAAGGACCAACCAGTTCCGACATTTTCAGGCTGTAGCGGCCGACATTGGCGCCAACGTCAATGCACCAGTCGCCGGGCTTGAGCCATGCCGACAAACGGTCCCATTCGGCTTCAATACTCTTGAAGTGCCCTGCTTTTATCTGGCGGAAAAAATACCATTTGGACGCTGCGTCCTGCATTCTCACCGGTAGCATTCTGACGAACGCTCTGAGGATTTTCATGCTTATTGGCATCGGCGCATGTCCAATTGTACGGGGTACCAGATCTGTCATTTAAAGCTCTCGGTCAAAATACGGTTCAAAATTTTGTTGTGGGTGAGACAGTGACGCACCATATTATCTTTGATGCATGAGGTCTGTCTGAAAATGATCGAACGCCCGTTCCGGCTCAGGCGCGACGAGACCAAGATCAGTCAATCCCTCCGCATCAAATGTTGAATGAGGAGACGAAAAAAGTTGCCCTATCGACGGGCGCGGCAAAGGTGCAATCAACGCCTGATCCGCATGCATATTGATTGCGATCACCCGCGCTGCATCCGCATAGGACATGTCATCTGTCGCACTCGCCTGGGTGATGCCAGGTCGTTGCGCGAGGGCGACCCTGCGCAATACCTCGATTGCAAATGACAACGCGACGGGCGCCATCATCAGATCCGAAAACGGATGAATTGTTTTGCCTGTACGCAGACAGTTTGCCCAATCTTCAAAAAGAGGCAGACCCGGTGCAATGATTTTACCGAATCGGACGATCGCTATCCGCTCTCCAAGACTGAGAAGGCGTTGTTCTGCCTCTGCTTTTTGCCGACCGTAGATCGTCTGTGGATTGCGTGCTTGCGTGACCGTGGCGTGAGGGGTCTGGCCGTCCAAGACCAGGTTGGTCGAAATGAAAATGACGAATGTACCAGCCTCGGTGAGCTTTTTCGCCAGCTCGACAGTTCGCAGTACATTGATTATGTGCGTCGCTTCGGGCTCGTTCGCGCATTGCACCTGGGAAGTAACCGCCGCACAGAGAAATGCAACGTCAACCGGTGCATCCGGCAAGACCCAGGTCTCCGCCGCTTGCGACAGGTCCAGCAACAGCTGTTGGGGATGTGCGTCCTTGTGACGACGGCTAGTGCTCCTGACGGAAATTCCCGTGGTACTGAAAGCATTCAGCAAGCCGCTTCCAATCGTGCTTTCCGCGCCTACAATCAGCACGCTTTTTATCGCACCTGGTGCGCCCGGAAAGTCCGGTGGAGTTCTTTCAGCTTGGTCAGAATTCTTCATTTTTTCAGCGCGGCAATACAATGTATCCGACGACGTTACATATTAATCAGAAGCGCGTCGGCGGCCAGCAAAACCGGAGTGTAGATTTCGACGAAGTTATGGCCTTGTTTCGCCGCATCACTGACCTGACCAGCTTTCGCGTAAAAGAGGTTTCTGATTGCACTTCTGAAGAATTCGGAATTCTTAACTCTTTTTCTCAGATCGTAGTCTTGCAAATGCTTCAGTATCAAGAGTGCCATTTCGTAGGCGGCGCGGCCGGTATGGACGTACTTATCGTCTGAAGACAATTGCGAAGCGACTTTTCGGAAGCAGCCGCAATATTCATCCAAGAAATAGAAACGGTCAGGAAATTTTTTGGCGATATCAAGCGCCAGGCTCCAATCCTGTGCTCTGAATTCTCCAAGCCCATCGGCCTTCACCAGGCGGTCCAGCTCCAGGTCCCACGGTGAATTATTCGCTCCGTAACGCGGCATGCTTTCGCACTTGATGATGCTGACGATGAAGGATGTGTAGTGATCGAATCCCAGGATCGAACAAAACTCATCCGCTCCCGGCTGCAGTCTTGCCTGCCACCCACCATGCTGCAATTCAATGATTTGCGGACCATCCTCGATGACATACTTCCCAAATCCGACATAGGCGTCTTTCTTGATCATTTCGTCAAGGAGCTTGGCAATCTTGTCCGGGAAAAAGTAGTCGTCACTCGCCAAAAACATCATGTAAGGTGTTTCGACGTGGGCATGCATCATCACTACCGATGAAATCGCTCCGATGCTTTGTTCGTTATGGAATATGCGGATTCTCTTGTCACCTGAAAACTTCGCCAGAATGGCGGCAGTTTCGTCGGTAGATCCATCGTTGCAGATAAGCAGATGGGAAACTGGGGAGTTTTCGGCGAAGATGACATTGGCAATCAAATGTTCCAGATAACTGCCGTGATTCTTGGTCGGGATAACGACGGTAAGCATGTTTTTCTCCACTAAGGTCATTCTATCGATAGGGCGGAATGTAAGTTCGCCAGTATTTTTTCTTTGCAAAGAAGGATTTTTCCGGACACATTTCGACAAGTCTTGCATCGTCAGAAGAGGAAGTGTTCTTCATCTGACGAGAGGGTCAATTATTCTTTTCCCCTGTTCGCGAAGACCATCGTTATTTCTATGCTGACGCGGGTCTGGTCGCCTTTGTTGACAGCACCGCCATGCACGATGCCATCGTTGAAGATCAGCATGTTGCCAGGCTCGGTGAGCATCAGCTCGGCGCCCAGCGTGGAGACATCTTCGTCGATGATGGGCTTCATGCCTCCGGCACCGGCGACACCATGATAGCGATAGTCTTTCAGGTGGGAATCAGGGACGATCATCAGGCCGTTCTTGCCGGATTGAGAGAAAATGGGAATCCATATCTTGACGGTTTCCGATCCCGGCGGAAACGCCTGACCGCTCATATTCATCACGTCGTGAAACCATTTGTCTGCATGCATGCCGCCGACATCGGTGGTTGCATCCGGCCTCACCAGGCGCCAATAGATTTCCTCGCGGCCATCTTCGTGGGTGTCGCCATAAAATACGTCGGAAATCAGGAAGTCGCCCAATTCATCACGCAACGTTTGTAAAAAGGGCAGAACCTTGATCTTGTCGCAGCTGTGTTTAGGCAAGCAACGTGTCTGCTTTGGCCAAAGCGTTTCATGCTTCAGCAAATGCGCTAGCTGATGATAATTCTCGATGCCGATTTCTTTGAATTGCGACACCAGTTCCGGATGAGCAGCGCCAATGACGGAGAGCCATTGCTCGGTGATTGCATCGCGAAATACAGCTAGCTCAACCGGCGTAAGTTGGACGTCCTTTGAATAGCCTGGTGTATCAAAAATCTTTTTATTCAGATTGAGTGCGGTCATATGCTTATCTCACTAGCATTGTCGACAACGAAATGCAGGCATCGCTCGACACGAAAGCGATACGCTTGCCGGCCCAAATCAGCGCCGGCATCTCTGCCATGTGCTGTTTTATCGCCGGATTGCTTACGCTGATTTTCCCAGGCTTGGATCAATTTCGATCAACGGACGTACCACACGATGCTGTTCCATATCGTCGAGTGCTTCATTGATCTGATCCAGGCGGTATCTATGTGACAAGAGCTTCTCCAGGGGCAGGCGTCCATCCAGATACAATTTGGCAAACATGGGAATGTCGCGATCCGGATTGCAGCTACCACCCCAGCTTCCCCGGATTTCTTTGCCGCAGATCAGTTCAAATGGATCGATACTGATGCGGGTTCCATGGGCAGGATGTGATGCAAATACACAGACGCCACCGCCGCGGCGCACCGAGTCGAAGGCCAGTTCAATGACACTTGCCTGGCCGGACGCTTCCACCGCATAGTCTGCGCCGCGTCCGCCGGTCAGCTTGCGGATTGCTGCGACGGGATCTTCTTTGCTGGAGTCAATCGTATGCGTCGCGCCGAAAGATTGCGACAGCGCGAGTTTGTCTGCAGAGATATCCACGGCAATGACCTGGGCGCATTCGAAAAGCATGGTCGCCATCAACGCACTCATGCCGATGCCACCGAGCCCGAAGATCGCAATTGTGCTTCCTGGAGCGGGGCGGATATCGTTGGTGATGATGCCGGCGCCGGTCGGTACCGCGCAGCCGAACAGCACGGCCACGTCCAACGGAATTCCTGCCGGCAGAGGGACGACGCGGTTTTCTGATACCAGCGCATATTCGTTGAATGTTGTCACGCCGCCGGCATTGATGTCATGGTCCAGGCAGCCGCACTTATACTTTGCGCCACCGCCGTCAAGACCATCTCCTTTGATCCAGCCAAGCACGACCAGATCACCGACGCCAACCTTGGTGACACCTTCGCCAATCGCGATGACCTTGGCAGAACCTTCGTGCCCCAAAAGGTGCGGCAGATATGCATCGGGGCCTCGCAGGCCGCGAGTTTCCATCAATTGACTGTGGCAAACACCGCTATAGGCGAGTTTCACCAAGAGCTGCCCGCGTTGTGGTGGGGTCAACGCAATGTCGGAAATGACTTCCAATGACTGCGCAAGCCGTGTGAGTACCGCAGCTTTCATTTGCGGCAGTTGCTGTTCTTTATCCACGATGGTATCCCTTGTCAATTCTGAAAATATGTTTTTCCATCAGAAAGGACCGGTGAACCATGAGCCGGGCACATCGTGTGGTGTCGGCTCGACCAGTTGCTCGCGCACGTCGGCATGCTCCAGTCCCAGCATATCAAGTACTTTCATTGCAACGTCACTGGCACGGACATAGAAGCCTTTCGTCATGCCGAAACTGGTGGGCTCCGGTACGTCCGGCATGGCCAGGCGCGCAGGCGCTCTAGTCAGACTCGACATGCAATTCATGGCAACGCGAGCAACCACTTCGCCGGCGATGGAGCCCGTCTCGGCGCCGCTATCTAGCACCAGCAGCTTGCCGGTCTTTGCCACTGATGCGTAGATGGCAGACCAATCGATCGGATTGACGCAACGCAGATCCAGTATGTCGCACGAGATGCCGCGTTTTTGCAAATAGTCGGCCGCATGCAGCGCTTCGATAGTCATATAGGACATCGAAACGATCGTCACATCCGACCCGGAACGCGCGTTGCGAAGTGGTCCGATGGGCGTGCGCACATCGCCTTCGGGCACATCGCCTACCATATTATGCAGCCAACGATGTTCGATAAACACCACCGGATTCGGATCGAAAATGGAAGACAGCAGCATGCCCTTGGCGTCCGCAGGAGAAGTTGGCATCACGACTTTGAGGCCCGGGATATGCGCAAACCAAGCTTGCAGATTCTGCGAGTGAGTCGGCCCCTGACCCCAGCCGCGGCCGATGACCAGACGGATGGTAATCGGCACCGAGCGCTGCCCATTGAACATGTAAAACCATTTGGCGGCACCGTTGACCAATTGGTCCATTGCCAGTAAAAAGAAGTCGAAACGCTGATGGCACATCACGGGACGGATGCCGTTCAGGGATGCGCCGATGGCGACGCCGGTCATCGCATTTTCGGACAACGGCATGTCAAATACGCGCTGCGGGCCAAATTTTTCCTGCAGGCCGAGTGTCGTGCCAAAGTTGCCTTTGGGATCGTCGGTGCCGAGACCATAACAGATGACCTTGTCGTCCATTTGCATGGCGACGTTCAATGCATCATTGATCGCATTGGCGAACGTAAGCTGCCGAGTAGGGTGAGAAGTCGATTCAAGCATAGATATTTCTATAAACGTCGGCTTTGTCCGGGAACGGGGATTCGATCGCAAAGCGGAATGCAGCATCGGTTTCGATGCGAACACTTTCTTCATGTGCTGCGATCTCGGCCGCGCTGATCAGGTTTGCCTGCAACAATCTCTTTTGCTGTTTGTCGATCGGCTCCAGCGCACGATTTTGCAGATATTCCTGCTCTGTACGGTAACCGATATCGTTGTCGAAGTTTGGTCCGCAGTGTTCGCGCCAACGATAGGTATCGAATTCGAGAAATTGCGGCCCGGCGCCTGCGCGAATACGTGCGATCGCGTCTGTTAGCATCGTATAGACGAGTTCGACGTCGTTGCCGTCGCCATGGACCGATTCCACGCCGATTGCATTGGCCAGCTCAAATATCTTGCGGCCTTCCGGTTGGCGTACGCGCAACGGCGAATAGACCGAGTACAGATTGTTTTCGCAAACGAACAATACCGGCAGTTTTTGTACCGCGGCAAAATTCATGGATTCGTAGAATACGCCGGTTTCTACAGCGCCGTCGCCAAAGAAGATGCAACTGACCTGGTCGGTGCCGGACAATTTGAAGGACAAACCTAAGCCCACGCCAACCGGAATCGTGTTGCCCACAATCGCGGTGCTGCCCATGAATCCGACTGATTCGTCAATGAGATGCATCGAACCGCCACGGCCGCCTGCACAACCGGTTTTCTTGCCGTACATTTCTGCGAGCATGGCGGGAACATCGCCACCTTTTCCCATGTAGTGGCCATGCGCCCGATGGCCGCTGACGGCAAAGTCGGTGTTTTTCAATGCCAGACCGGCTGCGGCAGAGACCGCCTCCTGTCCGGTGCAAAGATGCACGGGGCAGCGCATGGCCTGTTCGGAGTAGCGCACACTGATTTCTTCCTCAATGTGCCGGATCCGTTTCATCCGGAACAGCAGCTCTTTGGCAATGTCGGGAGTCATGGAATAAACCAGTAGTAGTCGCCGGTATAGCCCACTTCATCGAAGAAAGCCTTCCATTCATCGACATGCATGATGGTCTGGGCAGTCAGATTCCAGGCATACATGCGTTCTTTTTCTTCTTCCGTCCGGTAGGCATCCACCGTGATGAACGCATGCCCTTTGCTGACACGCTCAATCTCTTGCAGCGCCTTGGCGCAGTCTTCGCGATTGAGGTTGTGAATCGTGGTGATCGAAATGACGACGTCGAAAGAATTATCAGCAAACGGCAGGCTGCGCGCATCGGCGACTTGCACGTGTGGCTTCATGTCTTCCATGGCGTTTTCGATCGCATAGCTGGAGACGTCAAGCCCCTTGACAGTAATGCCTGGAATCAGCTCGGCCAGGTCATGCATCATGAAACCTTTGGCGCAGCCGATATCCAGCACCGAACTGGTGGAGGTCAATCCAAAATGTTCTTGAAAAGTAGGGATGACCGGTTGCCAGAAGCGCGGGAAATACTGGAATCCGCCATAGCCGTTCTTGCGATCTCCGTCAAAAAAATCTTTGCCGAACTGGCGGGCCAGAGCACGATCAGCTTCGGTTTTTTCCGCGCCACGCCCTTCGACATTGCGCTTGGCCTTCGGATAGTTGACTAACAGATCGATTTCTTGTTTCACGTTAACTCCATTGAGGCTTGTGTATGCAATTCATTGTTGCCGGATTTTCCCGATTGTCACTTCAACATCGGTCTACATCGTCGTCAATCCGCTGGCAGGCGATTCTGCTGAGTCGTTGCTGTGAGAGAAAACACCGGCACCCTATTGGGGCCCATCTTAATTCGACGTAATGTGCGACAAAGCAGTAATAACCGACCGAATCAAGCACTTGTTCTTCTATTGTTGTTGAAACCTGAAACGCGTTGCCGGCAGGTAATCCGGCATTGTATGTTGCGCCTACTTAAAAAACGACTTAACCGCCTCGACAACATGATTCACTTCCGCATCGCTCAATTCCGGATAAATCGGCAAGCTGATCATGGTTTTTGCGTACAACTCCGCGTTCGGAAAAACGCCTAGTTTGTAACCCAGATGCTTGGCCGCATCCTGCAAGTGAATCGGAATCGGATAATGCACGCGGGTATCGACCCCGTGTTGCAGCAGATGCGCCATCAGCGCATCGCGGCGCTCCGTGCGGATCACAAAGTTGTGATAAACACATTCTTCCCAGGCTTGGTCGACCGGCACCTGGACGTAATCGGTCAATCCTGCCGCATAGGTTTTGGCAATTGCGCGGCAGCGCGCATTCCAGTCGTCGAGGTAGCTAAGCTTGATTTCAGCGAAGGCCGCCTGCATCGTATCGAGACGCGAATTGAAGCCCCAGATTTCGCATTCGTCGCGATTGCGCAGGCCATGATTGCGTAACAACCGCAACTTCGCGGCAAGTGCGTCGTCGTCCGTCGTGATCAAGCCGCCGTCGCCGTAGACGCCGAGGTTTTTTAAAGGGTGCAAACTGAATCCGGCGGCGTGACCCAAGGCGCCAGTGCGTTTTCCACGATAGCGGGCACCGATCGCCTGGGCCGCGTCTTCGAGAACAAACAGGCCGTGTTTTTGCGCGATGGCATTGATCTCATCCATCGGCGCCGCGCGTCCGGTCAGGTGGACAGGGATAATCGCCTTGGTGCGCGGCGTAACGGCGGCTTCCACCAGTTGCGGATCAATATTGAAATCTTCGGCCACGTCGACCAGCACCGGCGTAGCGCTTACCGCTGCAATTACCCACGCCGAGGCGATAAAAGAGTTGGTAGCAGTGATTACTTCATCGCCGGGACCGATATCCAGAGCTTTGAGCACCAGGAACAAGGCATCCGAACCGTCTGCCACGCCGAGGGCGTGACGCACGCCGATGAAATCGGCAACTTTGCGCTCAAACGATTCCAGTCGCGCGCCCATGATGTAGCCGCCGCTGCGGCCGACATCGACAAACGCCTTGGTCAGTTCTGCTTCGATGCTACGGAACTGACGGGCCAGGTCCACGAACGGGATAACAATCTTTTCAGCCATAAAATGCCTTGATCAATTGAATCACGCGATCTTGTTGTTCGCGGGTGATGAATTCATGCACCGGTAACGACAATGCCGATGCAGCGATGGCTTCCGTCACCGGGAAATCGCCTGGCTTGTGGCCCAGGAAGGCGGCGGCGGGCTGCAGATGCATTGGCACCGGGTAATGCACCTTCGCATCGACGTCGTTTTCAATCAAATATTTTTGCAAGGCATCGCGCTGTTCGCAACGCACCATATACAGATGGTAGACCTGCTTCACATCGGCGTCGCGCGCAGGTACCGTGATTTGCGGAATGCCGCGCAAAGCGTCGTCGAAGTAATTGGAATTGGCGATACGGGATGCGGTAATGTGATCGATCTTGCCCAGCATATGCCGTGCAACTACCGCTTGAATTGTGTCAAGTCGGGAGTTGTAGGCAAAGATGCGGCATTCATCACGTCCTGCCAGGCCATGATTGCGCAGCAGGCGCAGCTTGTCGGCCAGCTCGTCGGAATTGGTGGCAATGATGCCGCCGTCGCCCCATACGTTGAGGTTTTTCAGCGGATGGAAACTGAAGCAGGCAATCGTGCCCAGCTCGCCGGCCTGCCGACCTTTGTAGGTCGCCTTGATCGCATGACAGGCATCGCCGACGATCGCCAGGCCGTGCTTCTTGGCAATCGCCTCGATCGCATCCATATCGCAGGGCTTGCCGGACCAGTGCACCGGCATGATGGCCTTGGTTTTGGCGGTGATTTTCTTCTCGATTTCGGCTGGGTCGATGTTGTAGTCGTCGCGCGCATCGGCAAACACCGGCGTGCCGCCGGCAGTCACGATGGCGCCGATGGTGGCGTAAAAGGTATAGGGCGTGGTGATGACTTCGTCGCCCTTGTCTATGCCCAACGCCTTCAGGCTCAGGAACAGCGCATCGGTACCGCTGCCGACGCCGATGGCATGCTTGGTGCCACTGATGCGGGCAAACTCTTCCTCGACCAGATCGACTTCCGAGCCAAGTGTAAAGTCGCCGCGTCGCACAACTTCTCGAATCTTGAGCCAGATCTCATCGTGATCGGCGAACTGATCGTGCAGATAGTTGTGATTGATCTCGAGCGCGCCGGTCTGGCGATACTGCTCCGGTAAGAAGTTTTGAGTGATGGTCATAGTGGTATCTGGTTGCGCGGCAATTGCCGCCTATGCTTTATGGATATAGTTCAGCGGCAGGCGATTGATTTCGTTGAGGTTGTCTTTCACCCAACGTATCGTCGCATCGATGCCTTGTTCAAAACTGGTCGCCTCGGCCCATCCCAGCATGGTTTTGGCCTTGGTTGAATCCATCAGGTAAGCCTGGTCTTTGCCGGCGCGATCCGGGGCGACTTCGGCCAAGGCGTCGAACGGCATACCGACCCGTTCGCAGATGATTTCAACCACCTTGCGGATACTCATGAAGCGGTCCGAAGAGAAGTGATAAATCTCGCCCGGATTGCCGTCAGTGGCGGCGCGCATGATGCCGTCGGCGACGTCGTCGGCCGCGATAAATGCGCGTACTGCGGTGCCGCCGCCATGCAATTGCAATTTGCGACCGGTCAATGCATAGATGATGGTGCGCGGAACGATGCGATACAACTGCTGGCCCGGACCGTAGAAATTGGCATAACGCGTAAAGACCACCGGGAAACCGTAGTTATGATGAAACGCCCGCAGGCTCATGTCGATCGCGGCATGTGACACGGCGTACGGCGTGCTCGGCAGATAGTTCCAGCTTTCCGCAATCACGCTGTCCTGGCTGCCATAGACTTCCGGTGTCGAGATACGGACATAGCGCTGCAGCCAGTCGTAACGACGCAGGTGATCATGCAAGCGCACCTTGGCGATGATGTTGGTGTTGTACCATTGCGCCGGATCCTGCCAGCTTTCCGCCACCATGCCTTGTCCTGCAAAATCAACGATCACCTGCGGGCGGAATTGCTCCAGCACGCCCAGAATCCGTTCCAGATCATGATTGATGTCGGCCTGATAAAACGTATAGCGACCGCGATTCGGCGATTGCTTGTAAGGCAGGAAAATATCCGAAGCTTCCGGCGAACGGTTGAATCCCACTACATCGGCGCCGTCAGCCAATGCGCGTGCAACGAACGCCGCACCGGCAAAAGAATTACTGCCTAAAACGGCAAAGCGTTCAAATTTCATTTTGCCTCGGGCGGATTTTCGTACAGCCATTGCATGACCATATGGCCGACCACCAGTTGCAGGTCTTCTGCAATCTGCATGTCGTCGATGGCGAAGTGTATCGGTATGTCGCACAGACTTTTTGCCTTACCGCCGCTGTAACCGAGGATCGCACAGGTGTTGACGCCCATGGTTTTGGCCTGTTCCAGCACGCGCAGGATATTGGGCGAGTTGCCGCTGCCCGACAACACGACCAGCAAGTCGCCGGTCTGCGCCTGCACCGCCAGTTGCTCGGAATAGATGCTGTCATAGCCGACATCGTTGGCCAGGCAGGTGATGACGGCCGCATTGGCCGACAGCGACGATACACGCATGCCGCCGCCGGTGCGTTTGGCGATGCCGTACAGATAGTCGTTGGCGAGGTGGATGGCATTGCCGGCGCTGCCGCCGTTGCCGCAAAAAAATACCTGGCGTCCGCTCACCCAGCAGTCGCGCATGGACTTGGCAAGTTGCGCCACGCCTGACCAGTCCGAGGTCGCCAGGACGCCTTGCAGGCGGCTGGCGTACGCGCTGAAGACCGCAGTTGGCAAGCCGTCTGTGCTCATGCTGCTTTGGGAGTCAGCACGGTCTGCTCCATCCACTTCAGGTTGTAGTAGCGGTCTTCGTCTTTCAGCACGCCGCTGCGGTATTTCTCAATGATTTCGGTAATCGCCACTTCCACCGATTTGGATGGTTTGAAGCCGGTCGCCAGCAGCTTGTCGGAATTCACGCGGTAAGAACGCGGGTCGTTCGATTCGGTGACGACAATATCGACCGGGATGTGCTTGGCCACCATCTTGGCGATGTCGAGGATGGAGATGTTTTCAAAGCCGGCGTTGTAGACGCCTGTGACTTCCGGATGATCGATCAGATGCAGATAGACATCGGTGATGTCATCGATATGGATGTTCGGGCGCACTTGAGCGCCTCCGAAGACGGTGATTTTGCCCTTGGACAGCGCTTGCATGGTCAGCAGGTTGACCGACACGTCCAGGCGCATGCGTGGCGAGTAGCCGCATACGGTGGCCGGGCGCACGATTTGCACGACCATGCGATCTTTGTAGCTTAGCAGCACAGGCTCGGAGACCATCTTGGTCTTGTTGTATTCGGAGATCGGCTTGAGTTCCAGGTCTTCCGTGACTTGCAGCTCTTCCTTGACACCGTAGACGCTGCCGGAAGACGCATAGATGAATTGTTTGATGCCCTTGCGCACCGCTTTGTCGGCCAGTTGCATAGTCGCCAGCGCGCTGACTTCCCAGGTCAGTTTCGGATCGAGATCGCCGCAAGGATCGTTGGCCACCGACGACAGGTGAATAATGGTGTCGACACCGTCGAGAGAGATTGCCTCGATGTTGCGCACATCGCCTTGCGTCACGGTCAGGTTGGGATGCGGCTGCAGGTAATTACCGAACCACATGATGTCCAGCACATGCACTTTGTATCCGCGCGCCAGCAATTTAGGGACAAGCACCGTGCCTTTATAGCCGCAACCACCAGTAACTAGAATATTCATATATGCGCGTGATTCTCTTAAAAATTAAATGGACCAAATTGATTGGTGCCCCGGAATCGGTCATTCCAATGAAAAATTTCAGCGACGTGCCATGAAAAATTGCAAACTGGCAATCCCTCTGGAAAATAAACCTTCTTCGCTTTTGTTCCTGTCCCCTGTGCACTGTATACGGACGGGAATCGGAAAACTGGAATGGGCGGAGATGAAATTCCGGGGGCTATCGTCCTTTGGCATTTTTTTAGCGTTGGGTGAGCTCGGTAAGCATTGTCTCAAGCGTGCTCAGTCACTACCCTGCAATCTGCAAGCGCCGACGCCAACGATGATGATGTAATCTTAGTGGGGAGCAAGGTGTGGCAAAGAGGCAATAACACGCCAAATCCGGTCTTTGTTCTTCTTTTGCCCGGATATCGACGGAAAGCTTGATTTTATGGCGGAAAAGCAGGCCCCGGACTGGTCCAATCGAAGTCGAGGCCGTGTGGTCAGAGCAGTTCTTGCGGCAAATCGAAACCCAGGGTCCTGAGCATCTCTTTTCGTTTGGCTTTCACTTCGGGGTCGTCGATCGGCCATTTACGGTAAATCGACAGGAAGTCCAGCACCAGTGCGCCGTTAGCCTTGGCGTCGTTGTTGCGGCTCTGGCCTTCGTTGATGTGCACTACCGGCCCGGCTATGTCGAGGAAATTGAATTCGTACTGCAATACCAGCGAGACCAGATAATCCCAATCTTCATGGCTGTTCAGGTTGACGTCGAAATGGTGGCGCTTGGCGATCGACGACGACATCACGATGGCGTTGTTCGGGATGAAGTTGCTGACTAATAAAGTGGCGATCTCGGTGGCGCCAGTGTTGATTTCGGTCGACGACAGGATCTGCGTGCCTTCGGGCGAGCGCAATTCACGCAACTGGGTATAACTGACGTAATTGATGGCGTCGCCCATGAAACGATTGCTGTCGGCAATGTTTTGCAGGAAATCGCTTTGAAAGCTGTCGTCGTCGTCGAGAAACAGAACGTAGCGCCCTTTGGCGTGATGAACGCCGGCGTTGCGCGTTTCGGCCGGACCTTTGGTATGGGGTAACACCAGGAAAATATCGTTGTCGCGCAGATAGCGAGTGGCCGCCTCTTTGGTTTCAACGCTGCCTTCATCGCTGACCAGCACGATTTCAAAATCAGTGAATGTCTGCGCCAGCAGCGAGTCCAGCGCGCGCGCCAGAATATGGGGCCTGCGGTGAGTCGTCACCACGATAGAAAACAAGGGGGCTATTTTCATGTTCAACGGGAATCCATAGAGCGGCGGCCATCAGCTCACCCCCGGTGCCGTTGTCGACGGCGGAAATGCACAATGTCTGCCAAGTTTTTTACTTAGTTCTGCAGTGTATGCCCGACACCTCGAAAGGAGGCGACTGTCGTTTGATCGACAACAAAGGACTAAGCGATGTTGACGCAATCTTAATTCGGGCTCAGGTGTGGCAAAGCGGCAATAACAGGTCGAATCCGGCACTTGTTCTTCTTTTGCCTGTAAGCCCGCTGAAAGCGCTGTTTTATGCGGGAAAGCGGCGAGCTTGGGGAAGCTGGTCCGCGCCAACCCAAGGCTGTTTGGGGATCGGCGGGCTGGTGTCGTTTTGCTATTTTGTATTGTGCGATTGGAGATGTACCTTTCCCGGCGCGACATAGCGACCGCCGTACCGGGAAGGATGTCAGTGCAATACGTAAGTGACCAAGCTGTTGATCAATGCGCCACCCACGATCAGCCACGCAAACAACAGACCTCCCAGCAGCAGCGGACGCATGCCGGCGCGGCGCACCGACGACAGGTGGGTGGTCAGGCCGAGTGCCGCCATCGCCATCGCCAGCAAGAAGGTGTCGGCGTCCAGCAAGGTGCCGGTAAGGGCTGTCGGCAGCGTGAACAGCGAATGCAGCGCCACCACGCCGATGAAGGCGAACGCAAACCACGGAACGTCGTTCAGGCGCGACGCCTTGCGGCGGCTGCAGGGCGCCGCCACCGACTTGCCGCGCTGCAGGTAGGCCGACAAGATCAGCAGGAAGGGCGCCAGCATCATCACCCGCACCATCTTGGCGATGACCGCGGTGTTGGCAGTGTGCTCGTCGATCGAACGCGCCGCCGCCACCACCTGCGCGACTTCGTGCACGGTCGAGCCGATGTAGACGCCGAAGTCGGCGTGGCCCTGCAAGAAGCCCAGACCATGTAACACCGGATATAAAAAGATCGCCACCGAGCCGAACACCACCACGGTCGATACCGCCACTGCCACCTGTTCGCTGCGCGCGCGCAGCACCGGTTCTGTCGCCATTACCGCCGCCGCGCCACAAATCGAGCTGCCGGCCCCGATCAGCATCACCGTGTTGCGGTCCAGCTTGAATACTTTCACACCGACGACATATGCCAGCGCAAAGGTCGACATCAGCATGCAGGCATCGATCACCACCCCGCTCACGCCTACTTGCGAAATATCCTGGAAGGTCAGGCGCAGGCCGTACAGCACGATGCCCAGGCGCAACAAATTCTGTTTGGAGAAGGCGACGCCGTTGCCGCAGGCGGCTGCCATGCGCGGAAATATCGTATTGCCGGCCACCATGCCCAGCACGATGGCGACGGTCAGCGCGCTCAAGCCGTGTGTCGCCAGCCAGGCAGTCTTGGCGACTTCGATCGAGGCCAGCGCCAGCGCGGCGCTCAGCGCCAGGCCGGGGAGGAAGCGCGCCAGCGACGGTGTCGGGATAGTGCTTGCGGAAATCGGCGAGGTATTCATGAAGTGCCTGTCCTGGCGTGTCATACGCGGGTGATCGGAATGAAGGCACTTTAACGCTCTGTTATATAAAAGAAAAACGCGTTATTTTGTTAATATCTACCTAAATAATTGGTAGATGGATGAGGCGTTATGAAAATTACCCTGAGGCAATTGCAGATTTTCCTGGCCGTGGCGCAATCCGGCAGCACGACCGCCGCCGCCGAGCTGGTGGCCTTGTCGCAATCGGCCGCGAGCGCCGCGCTCAATGAACTGGAGAGCGTGCTCGACGTGCAACTGTTCGACCGCGTCGGCAAACGCCTGATGCTCAACGACAACGGTCGTCTGCTGTTACCGCAGGCGCAGCACATGCTTGATGCCGCCAATACCATCGAACAGCAATTCCTCTCGCCAGACCAGGCCGGCGCTGAACTGCACATTGGCGCCAGCACCACCATCGGCAGCTACATGCTGCCCGAGATGATCGCCGCCTATCGACGCGACCGGCCGCAATTACGCGTGCGCGCGCTGGTCGCCAATACTGCAGACATCGTCAACGCGGTCAGCAATTTTGAAGTCGACGCGGCGTTGATCGAAGGACCCTGCCACGCCAGCGATGTTGAAGTGGAGCCGTGGATGACGGACGAGCTGATCGTGGTGGCGTCGCCGCAGCATCCGCTGGCGGCGCAAGGCAAGAAGCTGACGCTGAAGCAACTGAGTGCCGCCGACTGGCTGTTGCGTGAAGCCGGCTCGGGCACGCGCGAAGCGGTCGAGCATGCCTTGCTGCCTTACCTGCATCACTTGCCCTCGGCCTGCGAGTTCGGCAATTCGGAAGCGATCAAGCGCGCCACTGCCGAAGGCATGGGCATCAGTTGCCTGTCGCGGGCGGTGGTGAAGGATTTGCTGGAGTCGGGCCGCCTGATCGAGTTGGCGACACCCTTGCCGACCTTGCGTCGACACTTCTACATGGTGCGCAACAAGCATCGTGTGCTGTCCGTGCGTCTGGCCTCGCTGCTTGATTTTTGCTGCAATTGGGCGCAGCAGCACGCGCAGGCCTGAGGCTGGCGCGCGTTACTTGCGCGTTGACAAGGGGAAGCGCACTTTCACGACCAGGCCCTGGCTAGTGCCTTGATCGTCGCTGCCATCGGACAACATGATTTCACCGCGATGTGCCGACGCAATGTCGCGCACGATGGACATGCCGAGTCCGGCGCCGTGTGGATTTGCCAATTGCGCCGACGGCGCCCGATAAAATGGTGCAAATACGCGCTCACGGTCGTTGCCCGGAATTCCCGGGCCGGTGTCCGCCACTTCCAATACTGCATGGAGGTCGCTGCCGATGGCTTGCTCGAACACACGCAGGCCGATCTTGCCGTTTGCCGGCGTGTAGCGGATGGCGTTGTCGAGCAGGTTCACCACCAGTTCATGCAGCAGCAAGGGGCTGCCGTCGATGAACACCTCGCCGCTGGTATCGAACGATAAGTCGATGCGTTTGGCGACCGCGCTTTGCGCCAGTTCCAGTGCAACCTGGCGCGCGGCGTCGGCCAGCGAAACCGGCGTCATGCCGCCTTCGGCCGCACCATGTTCGGCGCGCGCCAGGGTCAGCAGGCGATTGGCGAGATGGACCGTGGAGTCGGTGGTGCCGGCGATGCTCTCGACCAGCTCGCGCAGCGCGCGTGGATCGTTGGGCTTACGGTCGAATTCGCGCAGCGCCAGTTCGGCCTGGGTCTTCAATACCGTCAGGGGCGTGCGCAACTGGTGCGAGGCGTCGGCGATGAAGCGCCGCTGCCCCGTGATCAGGGTTTGCAGGCGTTCCATGTAGCCGTTCATGGCCAGCATCAGCGGGCGCATTTCCTTGTGTACGCGCTCAGGATTGAAGTCGGACAAATCGGTCGGCGCGCGCGATTCGACGTCGCTACGTAATTGCATCAGCGGGCGCAACACGAAGCGCACCGCGAACCATACCAGCAGCGCAGCCACCACCACCAGCACGCCTTGCCGCCACATGGTGTCGAACAAAATCTTGCGTGTCATGCCGCGCCGCGCATCCATGGTTTCCCCGACCTGGATCAGTGCGATGCCGCGCATGCTGTCGTCGTAGACCGGCTGGTAAAGCGCGGCGATGCGCACCTGTTGATGGTGGTAATCGGCTTGATAAAAACGCACCAGCGCGGGATAGGCTTCCGAGCGTTTGACGTGGGCCGGCAGCGGCGGCAAGTCGTCGTAACCGGACACGAATTCGCCGCTCACACCGGTGACCTTGTAGTAGATGCGGCCCAGCGTATCGGTCTCGAAACTGTCGAGCGCCACATAAGGCACGTCGGCCACCACATGGCCGTTGACCACCGACACGCGCTCAGCCAGCGCGCGTGTCGAGGCCAGCAAGGAACGGTCGTAGGCGATGTCCGCGACTTCGAGGGCGTTGTAGTAGACCGAGACTGCATCCAGCGCCACCAGGATCAACAGCGGAATCAGCAGCCAGCGCATCAACTGGCTGCGCAGGCTGCCGAGTTTGGCGATGGCGAAGCGACGCATCATCAGGCCGCCTGCAGCAGATAGCCGAGTCCGCGCAAGGTGGTGATGGAGACGCGGCCTTCTTCGACAGCGTCGAGTTTCTTGCGCACGCGGTGGATGTAGATTTCGATGGCGTCGACGTTGGCGTTGTCGTCCAGCGAAAACACTTCCTGGAACAGTTTCTCTTTCGGCACGGTGCGCCCGACGCGCGTGATCAGCGCTTCGAGCACGGCATGTTCGCGCGGCGTCAGCGCCAGCAGCGCGCCGCCGTAGGTGAACATGCGCGACACCGTATCGAAGCTGAGCGCGCCGCACACCATGGTGACCGCCTCATTGCCCTGCGCACGGCGCAGCAAGGCTTTCACACGTGCTTCCAGTTCCACCAGCTCGAAGGGTTTGGCGAGGTAATCGTCGGCGCCGAGATTCAAGCCGTTGACGCGATCGTTGAGGCCGCCGCGCGCGGTCAGGATCAGCACCGGGGTGCGACTGCCGCGCGCACGCAGGCGCTTCAATATTTCCAGGCCATCCATCTTGGGCAGCGTCAGGTCGAGGATGACCAGCGCATACTCTTGCGTCAGCAGCAGGCTGTCGGCATCGTCGCCGTTGTGGGCGCACTCAACGGTAAGATGCGCATCCTGCAAGGCCTTGGAAAGCCAGCGGGACAGTTCGACGTGATCTTCAACCAATAGAATGCGCATGATGACAATAAAGAAAGTGGCGACCGCGCCATGCACGCAAAGCACGCCATGCACGCCAGACAACCAGGAGTGAATCGATGAAGCAATTACCGGCACCGCTGCTCGCGCAGGCGGCAATAGTTGCGGATGCTAACAGAAGCCGCGCCTTTGCAATAGCGGCCTGGCGACAGCGCGCGCAACTCTTTCACGGCACTGAAAGCCGAATGAAAGTTTGGCCGGGTAGCATGCGCCCACAACATCAAATCAATAAGAATAAAAACCAATCATTGGAGACCCAGCATGATTTTGATACGTACTTGCACGTATTTCATAAGCTACGCCCCCGCTGCCTGCAACGTTTCACCCCGCGCCTGAACAGCGCCATGATTGCGGTCGTCCGGCGTTCGCTGCTGCTCGCTTGCGTGCTCTCGCTATGCCTCTTTTCTGCACAGGCGATGGAGTGCATCGTGCCGGCCAAACCGGGTGGCGGCATGGATGGCGCCTGCAAGATGATGCGCAAGACCTTGCCGGCGAACGTGACAGGAAAAGACGGTATCGCGCCTGAAGTGAAGATCAGTTACCTGCCCGGCGGCATCGGCGCGGTGGCCTGGAGTTCGGTGGTGTCGCAGCGACGCGGCGGCGCCAGTACGCTGGTGACGTTTTCGGGTGGTTCGTTGTTGAACCTGGCGCAGGGCAAGTATGGCAAGGCGGCGGTGTCGGATGTACGCTGGGTGGCCGGCGTGGGCGCCGACTACGGCATGATCGCCGTGCGCAGCGACGCGCCCTACAAGAACCTGCGTGAGTTGATCGATGCCATGCGCAAGGATCCCGAGAAGATCACCATCGGCGTCAGCGGCACCGTCGGCAGCCAGGATTGGCTCAAGGTGGCGATGATTGCGCGACGCGCCAATGTCGATCCCAAGAACTTCCGCTTCGTCGCACTCGAAGGCGGCGGCGATTCGTTCACGGCCCTGCAGGCCGGCCATGTGCAGATGATTTCAGGCGATGCCTCGGAGGCCGCGGCGTACGCCCGGGACGGCCAGTTCCGCGTGCTCGCGGTGTTGTCCGAGCAGCGTCTGCCGGGTGCATTGGCCGAGGTGGCGACGGCGCGCGAGCAGGGTTTCGACGTGGTGTGGCCGATCATCCGCGGTTTTTACATGAGCGCGCACGTGAGCGACGCCGACTACCAGCGCTGGGTGAGGATCTTCGATCAAACCATGGCCGGTGAAGAATTCAAACGCCAGCGCGCGGCCAGCGGACTGTATCCGTTCGCCATGACCGGCGCCGCATTGACCGATTACGTCCGCAAGGTCGTAGAGCAATATCGCAAGCAATCGCAGGAACTGGGGCTGGTCAGATGACCGCGCCGGCCTGCTCCTAACATCAATCAGGAGATTTCGCATGTTCGTAAAACGCCGCATCACTATCGCTTTGGCCCTGGCTCTGCCGCTGGCAGGTTTTTCCGCGAGCGCGTCGGCGCAGACGCCGGCCGGCTACCCAGCCGACTATGCCAAGATCGTTGAGGCGGCGAAGAAGGAAGGCAAGGTGGTGGTCTACAGCACCACCGATTCCAAGGCGGCGGAAGCGCTGATCCGCGATTTCAGCACGCTGTATCCGGCCGTGAAGGTGGAGTACAACGACATGAACTCCACCGAAGTCTATAACCGCTTCATCTCCGAAGCCGCCGCCGGCGGCGCCACCGCCGACGTGATGTGGTCGTCGTCGATGGATTTGCAGATGAAGCTGGCGTCGGAAGGTTACGGCCTGGCCTACAAGTCGCCGGAAGCCGCCGCCGTCCCGGCCTGGGCGAACTGGAAGGACACCGCCTACGGCACTACCTTCGAACCGACCGCCATCGTCTACAACAAGCGCCTGGTGCCGGAAGCCGAAGTGCCCACTACGCACGCCGACTTCACCAAACTGCTGACCACCAGGCTCGACAAGTACAAGAACAAGGTCACCACCTACGACATCGAAAAATCCGGCGTCGGCTTCAGCCTGATCACGCACGACCTCAAATTCAATCCGCAATTCTGGGACTTCGCCAAGGCGCTCGGCGGCGTGGCGGTGCGCGTGCAGTCGTCCACCGGCACCATGCTGGAACGTATTTCTTCCGGTGAAAACCTGATCGGTTACAACATCCTCGGCCCTTATGCATTGACGCGCGCCAAGAAAGACCCCTCGATCGGCATCGCCTTCACCAAGGACTACAACCTGGTCTTGTCGCGCGTGATCTTCGTCAACAAGTCGGCCAAAAACCTCAATGCCGGCAAGTTGTGGCTGGACTACATCCTGTCCAAGCGCGGCCAGACCATCATCGCCAATGATGCGCAACTGTTTGCGATACGCGGCGACGTCACCGGCGCCACCACCTCGGCCGAACTGAACAAGCAACTGGGATCGGCCTTGAAGCCGATGCCGGTCAATACCGAACTGCTCGAGTACCTCGACCAGACCAAGCGCTTGGCTTTCCTGAAGCAATGGAAGGATGCCGCCGGCAAGAAGTAAGCAAGAACTGCGCAGCGCGTAGCAAACGATCCGGCTGACCGGTCGGATCGCGTTTTCAAGATAGTCCGCTCTCCATTTGGGAAGTCGCCCAGGCGACAGCCCAAGCCGAAGGCTTGTCCACATTTTGAAGGCTTGTCCGCATTTTGTCGGCGACTTGTCGTGGCGAGTGGCGACCATCTCATTTTTGAACGGCAGATTATGCAAACACTCACTCTCCCTCATCGCAACACGACCGGCGTCAGGCGCTTGCTGGCGCGCCTGAACTGGCCGCGCGGCGTGGTCGTCGCGCTGGCGTCGCTGGCCATTTTCGTGCCGCTGCTGCTGATTTTCTATCAGAGCTTTTTGTCGGCGCCGTTTTTTGCGCCGGTCAAGACGCTGACGCTGGATTCCTATCGTTTCATCTTTGATGATTCCGATTTTCGCCAGGCCTTCATCAACGGTTTTTACCTGGCCTCCGGGCTGGCGCTGATCGCGGTACCGCTGGGTGGCATGCTGGCCTTCCTGATGGTGCGTACTGATCTGCCGGGGCGCAGCTGGATTGCGCCGATGTTGCTGGTGCCGATCTTCGTGTCGCCGATGGTGATCGCTTTCGGCTACGTGGTGTCGATGGGGCCGGTCGGATTCTATACGGTGTGGGTGCGCAACTTGCTGTCCGTGTTCGGCTTTGAAGGTGATCCCTGGAATGTGTATTCCTTCCCGGCCATCGTCGTCATCGCCGGCTTGACCCACGTGCCGCATGTGTACCTGTACGCGTCGGCGGCCTTGAAGAGCCTCGGCTCGGATGTGGAAGAAGCCGCGCGCGTGGCCGGCGCATCGCCACTGCAAGTGGCCCTGAATGTGTCGCTGCCGATGATCATGCCGGCGCTGGCGTATTCCGGCGTGCTGGTGTTCTTCCTCGGCTTTGAGGTGTTCGGTCTGGTGCTGGTGCTGGGGGATCCGGAAGGCCATCTGGTGCTGGCGACCTATCTTTACAAGCTGACCAACAAGCTCGGCACGCCCTCGTATCACTTGATGGCGGCGGTAGCGGTCTGTCTGGTGGCGGTGACCATGCCGCTGGTGATGCTGCAGCGCTGGTTGCTGAAGTCGGCCAACAAATATGTCTCGATCAAGGGCAAGGGCGCGCGCCAGAAGTCGCTGCCGCTGGGCAAGTGGCGCTGGATTGCGTTTGCGCTGATCGCCGGCTGGCTGCTGTTCACCGTGATCGTGCCGTTGTCGGGGATTGCCTTGCGCACCTTCGTGTCGCACTGGGGCGACGGCGTGACGCTGATGGATGTCTTGACCTTGCAAAACTTCCGCGACGTCTGGAGCCAGCCTTCGTTGGTGCGCGGCATCATCAACACGGTATTGATCGGCGTCATTGGCGGCGCCCTGGCGGTGGTCTGCTACAGCGCGATTGCGCTGGCCATGCATCGCAAGAACGACGGCATCACGCGCTTCCTCGACTATAGCGTGCTGGTACCGCGTGCGGTACCGGGCCTGCTGGCCGGCCTGTCCTTCCTGTGGGTGTTCCTGTTCGTGCCGTCGCTGCTGGACAACTTCCTGAAGGGCTTCGACAACGATGTTGCGCGCTGGCTGGTCGATAGTTTCGTCCCGCAATTGCGTTCGCTGCGCTCGACCATTTTCTCGGTCTGGCTGGCGTATTCGGTGGTGTGGATGGCTTACGGTTTGCGCCTGATCACCACCGCTCTGCTGCAAGTCGGCCCTGAGCTGGAGGAAGCAGCGCGTGCGGTCGGCGCCCGGCGCGGCCAGGTCACCCGTGACGTCACGCTGCCGCTGGTCAAGTACGGCTTGCTGGGCGCCTGGCTGATGGTGTTCCTGATCTTCGAGCGCGAGTATTCGACCGGCGTGTACCTGCTGTCGCCGGGCACCGAAGTGATCGGTTCGATGATCGTCTCGATGTGGGCTGCCGGCGCGGTGGAGCTGGTGGCGGCGCTGTCCTTCATCAACATCACGCTGGTGGCCATCGGACTCGGCATCGCCTTGCGCTTCGGCATCAAGCTGCACGACTAACCCGTCTCACACACGACGCCGCAGCGTGAGCGCTGCGGCGCGCTCTCAAAGGAATCAACATGTCAGAACTCAGCGTCAACGATCTGCACCTCGACTACGGCAGCGGCGCCAGCGCCAATCCGATTCTCAAGGGCGTCTCCATGCAATTGCAGCGCGGCGAAGTGGTTGCCTTGCTGGGGCCTTCGGGCAGCGGCAAGACCACCTTGCTGCGCGCCGTCGCCGGACTCGAATCGCCCAAGGCCGGCACCATCGACATCGCCGACCGGCGCGTGTTCGACGGCGCTCGCAATGTTGAAGTGCCGGCCGAAGAACGCAATCTCGGCCTGGTGTTTCAGTCCTATGCACTGTGGCCGCACAAGACGGTGTTCGACAACGTCGCCTATGGCCTGAAGCTGCGCAAGCTGGGCGGCAGCGAAATCGCTGAACGCGTCAAGGAAGTGCTGTCGCAGCTCGGCCTCGGCCATCTCGGCGAACGCTTCCCGCATCAACTCTCCGGCGGCCAGCAGCAACGCGTGGCGATTGCGCGCGCGCTGGTCTATAACCCGCAAGTCATCTTGCTCGACGAGCCGCTGTCCAACCTCGATGCCAAGCTGCGCGAAGAAGCGCGCGCATTCCTGCGCGAACTGATCGTGCGGCTGGGTTTGTCGGCGCTGATGGTGACCCACGACCAGGGCGAGGCGATGGCGATTTCGGATCGCATCCTGTTGCTCAACAACGGCAAGATCGAACAGCAGGGCACGCCGCAGAGCATGTACCAGACGCCGGACACCTTGTTTACCGCCGAATTCATGGGCAGCAACAATCGCCTGCCGGGCAAGGTGCTGCAGCGCGACGGCCAGCGCGTCACCTTGCAGGTGGAAGGCGGCACCGTGCAAGCCACCGCGCGCGGCGGCAATACCGGTAGCGAGGCGATCGGCATCATCCGCCTCGAGCAAGTTCGCATCGCCGATCACCAAAGCGATAACGCCATTCGTCTGCCGCTGTCGACCTGCATGTACCTGGGCGATCGCTGGGAGTGCCTGTTCAAAGCCAAAAGCGCGGACAGCGCCACTGTCGGCTTGCGCGCCTACGCGCCGCACAAGCTGGAGCAGGGCGAGTACTGGCTCACCTTGCCTGAACAGGCTCTGTGGGCCTTCTGATGTGAGGGGTACCGGGGCAGGCGCCTGCCCGGTTCGCCGAAGCAGTGCAATACAACCATAAAAACGATTTTTACCAAGGAGAGCAAGAGTGCAAAAGAAATTATTGGCGGCAGCCATATTGTCCGTCCTGAGCGGCACGGCGGCAGCGCAAGCCAACGTCACCATCTATGGCCTCATCGACACCGGCATCGAATACGTCAACAATGCCGGCGCCAATGGCGGCAGCCTCACGCGCATGAGTTCGGGTGCGATGAATACTTCGCGCATCGGCTTTCGCGGCAGCGAAGACCTGGGCGGCGGCCTGAAGGCGATCTTCCAGTTGGAAAACGGCTTCAAGCTCGATAACGGCGCCTTCGATGGCGACGCCAACCAGTTGTTCAACCGCCAGTCCAACGTCGGCCTGGAAGGCGGTTTCGGTCGCGTGGTGGCGGGGCGTTCATTCAGCACCACGTATGACTTCATCCTGCCGTTCGATCCGATGGGCTATTCGGGGCAGTATTCGTGGGTGACCTCGGCCGGCGCCACCGGCGGTCGCAAAGACGGCATGCCGACCGGCGTGTCCAACCTGATCAAGTACCAGGGCGACTTTGGCGGCTTCAAGATCGGCGCGATGTATGGTTTCGGCGAAGTGGCCGGTAGTGTCAACGACACCTCCAAGTACGGTGTCGGCCTAGCCTACGGCAATGGCCCATTCTCGCTGGCGACGACTTACGATCGCGTCAACGGTACGGCGGCAGTCGCCGGCGGCGCCTTCGACAAGACCACCACGGTGCATCTGGCCGGCGGCTACCAAGTGATGGAATCGTTGAAGTTCAGCCTCGGTTACCGTTACTTCAAGAAGACACTGGCTTCCGGTGCGGCTGACTTGCGTAGCGATTTCTACTGGGGCGGCGCGACCTACAAGTTCACACCGGCACTGAGCCTGATCGGTACGGTCTACTATCAGAACCAGAAGAACCTGGTCACGGATGCAGATCCGATCATGTATTCGCTGCGCCTGAAATATGCCTTGTCCAAGCGCACCGATCTGTACGCCAGCGGCGCCTATGCCAAGGCGAAGAACAATCAGCTGGTCGGTTTGTCGCGTGATGACGTCGGTTTTGGCAATAGTCAGGCGGGTGTCACGCTGGGTATGCAACACCGCTTTTAATTCGTTGTTTGTGTTGTGAGCAGTCAGCGGTGATGATGAAAAAAGCGAGGCGCAGGCCTCGCTTTTTTCATGACCGGGCAGGACGTGTATCAGTCTTGCGGATCGATGGGTTCAAACACACCGGCGCTGCGGTTCTTTTGCACCTGGTCCCAGGCAAACACGCGACCGTTCATTGCGACATAGACGCCGTGCGGCAATACCTGCGCGACGCCGCAGGCGAAGCCGAAGTTGAATTGTGCGTCGGAGCCCTGGATGGCGTAGGGAATCATGGCGCCGGTGATGACGATGGTTTTGGCCAATTGCGCCGCGCCCAATACGCGTGCGGTGTCTTGCATCGTATCGGTGCCATGGATGATGACCAGGGCATTTTCTTCCGAGCGGTCGCAGGAGGCCAGTACGCGGCGACGGTCGATGTCTTGCATGTCGAGCGAGTCAAGCAGCGGTAATTCTTCCAGTGTCGCGGGCACCGTCAGGCGCGCACGCGCGATGACTTCCGGCAAATGGCTGTTGGCGAAGCCGAGCTTGCCGGCGATTTCGTCGTAGTGCTTGTCGAAGGTGCCGCCGGTGGCGATGATGCGTAAAGTCATGATGGTGACGGATCAGAGAAACAAGTCTTCGACATCATACCCCACATCTCGCGACCGGCAGCGCTTCACCGGCTCAGGCAGCCAGCAGCTGTTCCGAGGCGGCGACATTGTCAGCCGTCATCTCGACTGCCGATTCTGCGACTGCGGCGGTGGCCGGTTCGGCGGCCGGTGGCAATGCGATCTGACCGTCGATCAGCAAGGCAAACAGCCGTTCGACGTCAATCGCCTGGATCAGCAACTGGCCGTTGTTGGCCTTGATGACTTGCGTCACCAGCATCGACGCGCCTTGCAGGGCGAACGGCGTGTGGATGATCTGGCCGGGATTGAACTGCGGCACAGCATGCAACTCGTCCACCAAGAGACCGATGGTATGTTGGCCTTCGCGCACGATCATGACCTGGCTGCTGCCGCTGACAGCCGAGCGGGTGCCACGCATCATCTGGCCGAGGTCGAACACCCAGATGAACTCTTTGCTCTGGTCGTCATCGCGCTGCAAACCAAGTACGCCGATCTGTTCCGGACGTGTGCCCATCGAGGTCGGCAGCACCGCGCTGTAGGGCACCGCTTCCACCACGTGCGCGGCGGAAATCGCGAACAGGTTGTGGTCGCTGAAGAAGGTGGCGTATTCGCTACCGTCGGTGATGGCCGGATCGGTCTCCAGCAGGAACTGGCGGCTGTCGGTTTGCGCACCGGCGCCTTGCACCGCGCCGAAGGATTCGAACACCACGGCGATGACATCTTCCTGGTAACCGTCGCTGACCTTGAATTCACGATAGCCGCTGGAAACCGAGCAGGCCACGATGGCGTATTCGCCGTCATGCACGGTCACCTGCGAGGCGCGCCCGCCGTTGGCGATGTTGAGCAAGGCCGGGTCGATCTCGAGGAGGTCGCCGACGGCGCGCTTGGCGTCGGTGGTCGAGATGATGCGCGCATTGCGGTCGATATAGAAGGCGGTCATCTTCTTCTTGCCGCTGATGCCGCTGCCGAGCATGTTGGCGAATTCCGGCGTCGAGTCGAACACGATGCCGATGCCGCCGACCACGATGGCTTCGTTGTCGAGATCGCGGATGGCGGCGTGATAAATGTAAGTGTCCTTGCCGTCGTACAGGGAGGTCGCAGCAAACTGGCTCACGTAATACTGCTGTTGCGTGCGCAGCGACAAGACGTGTTTGAGGCTGTCTTCATCGACGCTGCCGCCCAGCATGGCCGCGGCGTTGTCGCCGGTGCTGGCGACGATGCGGCCATCGCGGTCGTAGACGAAGATGCGCGTATATACGGTGTAAAGACCGTTGATGTAGGCCAGGATATTGGTCATCTTGTCCACCGCCGCCTGGTCTTGTTCGGGCTGCGCCAGCGCACTGCGCAGTTCCGGCGTCAGCGCCCACCAGCGGCAATCGTCGGAGCGTTCATACAGGTTGCGGTCGAGCAGGTCGACCAGCAGGCTGGTGGTGAATTCGGCGTCGCGCATACCCGATACCAGCACGGTCTGATAGAGGTCGTGGATCGATTGTGCGAACAGTTCGTTGCTGCGGTTTCCGGTCTCGCTGATCTGGTCGAGGATGGTCTTGAGCTTGAGCATTTCGCCGCGCTGGCCGGCAGTCATGACCTGGCCGTTCCAGACGATGCGCTGGATGGTCTTGGCGGCAGTCATGATGTCAAATAGCGGCGGGCAGAACGATTCCGCATGCGACAACAAGCCTTCGGCAATGCCCGGCGAGAGTTTGGTGAGTGCATCGCTGATGACGCCGCTGAAGGCGACCTCCACCGGTATCATCACTTGTCCTTGCCAGCCGCTCGGGCCGGGATAGCCTTGATAGCCGTCGGATGAGACGGTGCGCACCAGGTATTCGCGGCCGCAAAACAGCATCAGAATCGCGTTGCCGTTACGGTTCACCGGCACTTGCGTACCGACCGGAATCCACAGCTGGTCGGCGCTGGCGATGACGCGGTTGTCGGCGTCCAGCAGCAGCATGTTGGAGCGCGCTTCGGCATCGCGATGTGAAGAAAAAATACCGGCCATCTCTTCTTCAAAATGGAAGCACAGGCAGAGGATGCCGACCACCGCACCAGTTTGGGGATGTTGCATGCGGCGCGAATAAATCAGTGCGCGTTCCTTGCCGGGACGCAGGTCGCTATAGCGGAATGTTTCGACATAGGTATCCGAGGCTAGCGTGGCTGCGATCAGCGCGTCGGTGCTGTGTTCCAGTGGTGTGGCAGGATCGATTTGCACCAGCACATTGCCCTCGGTATCGAGCAGCATGATCTCGTCGTAGACGGTATATTTGTTGCGGTATTCGCGCAGGCGATAGCGGATGGCGTCGGTGTCGTCGCTCACGCCGGCGACAAAATTGCACAGTTCGCGATCAGTCGCGAGGAAGCCCACATCGGCGGTGCGCTCAAACAGATTGCGCACTACGATGTCGATCACATACTGCGCCTTGGTGCCGATTTCGGTGAGTACGTTGCGGACTTTTTCCTGCACCAGGCTGACCACCAAATCGCGTTCAAGACGGCTGAAACCGGTACGCGTTGCGGCCATGGTCGGCAGGATGGTCTTGGCTTCACTGGGGCAATTCATTTTGGCCGAGGCCTCAATCACACGCCACATCAGATTCAATTCCTGCAAGGACTGTTCGCATTTCGTCACATCGCGCATGTACGGCAGAAAAGTGTCAGTTTGAATCGTTACGTGTTCATTCATGTGTTGTCCCTTGGTTGAAGAAGTTCATCAGAACCTATCCGCGCCGCGCTTATTTTATGGTGAAGCTTCTGAGTTGATGGCGGCACTCTGTTGTCGTTACGCAAATTGCGTGCCACGCATTTTATTGGCGAAACGACATTCATGTTGTCTACAAGATCGTCCGCAAAGCCGCATATAGATTGAGTGTAATAAATTTCCATGCGGAAACTGCAAAGAGGTTTTTACAAATGAATAAAAACACCGTGTTGAATTTCCCATGCAGCAGACGCACCTGAGTGTGAGCGAGGTCACACAACAGTCATGCGGCTGTCAGTCAGAATTTTTGATAGTTGGATAAAATTGAGGAGATATGAAACCGATCGCTCCCGGCACCGTCATCTTTCATCGTCATCGCGGCTATGGCGTCATCGTCTCCGTCAATTTATTGACGGGGTGGATTTCTGCGCGCTTCGGCAGCGAGGTACGTACGCTCGATCTGAACCTCTCATCGGATGAAGTGCAGCATGCCGACGGCACGCCGATTCTGTTTCGCCGTACGCCGCCCGATCGCATGCCGCATGCGCGACTGATGGCGATGGTGCGCGAGCTGCATGCGGCCGGTTATCAGCGTTTGTATTTGTATAGCTGGCCCAAGCCTTCGGGTTTGCACTGGCGCTGGCATTTGTTCGCCGGGCCGTGCCAGTGGAACGAGCGACCGTGGCGCGAAGGCTGGTACGGTTCGGGTGCGGACTATAACTTCAATCCGATTTTCGGTTGGGGCGACGTGCCCGGCGCCACTGCGCAAGAACTGGCCAGCGCGCTGGCGCAATTCGATCCACATGGGTTGGCGCAGGCGCTGGGGCGCGATGAAGATCACACCAATTGGTTTGCCTCAGTGTGCGATGCCTTGTTGCCGGACTATGCCTACAGCCTGGGCTGGGATCATGCCGGCGCGATGCCGGAGCAAGTGCCGGTGATTGCGGTGCGCCGCGGTGTGGACACCTATGCCGGGCCGCCTTTGCCTTGGCCGCCCGGTTGGATGCATTTATGGAAGGTGTCGCATGCGCAGTACGCGCCGCCGATTCCGGTCAGGATCAAGCCAACGCCTCAGGATTGAGGACGTTTTTCGGCGCGCCCGCGGCGAAGTCGACGATGTTCTGGAAGGCCGCGCGGAAATACAATTCATAGCCGTCTTTTTCGACATAGCCGAGATGCGGGGTGGCGACCACGTTGTCCATGCGCAGCAGCGGCGAATCGTGCGGCAGCGGCTCGGTTTCGAACACGTCGAGTCCGGCAAATCCTGGTCGGCCCTGTTGCAGCGCCGTTTCCAGTGCGCCGCTCTCGACCAGCTCGGCGCGGCTGGTGTTGATGAAGGTGGCGCTCGGTTGCATGTGCGCCAGATCGGCTGCGGTTACGATGCCGCGGGTGGCGTCGTTGAGGCGCAGATGCACCGAGAGGAAATCGGCGGTCGAGAAAAACGCTTCCTTGCTGGCGGCTGCGGTGTAGCCATCTTTCTGCGCTTGCTCAAGGCTGGCTGCGCGTCCCCACACCACGATCTTCATGCCGAAGGCCTTGCCGTAGCCGGCCACCATGCGGCCGATCTTGCCGTAGCCCCAGATGCCGAGCGTGCGGCCTTTGAGCGCCACGCCGAGCGGATTTTTTTCAGGCGTGGCCGAGACTAGCTGCCAGATGCCGGCTTTCAGGTTGGCGGTGTATTGCGGCACACGGCGTGCGGCGGCCATGAGCAATGCCCAGGTCAATTCGGCCGGCGCGGTCGGATCCCCGACGCCTTCGACGATGGCGATGCGTTGCGCAGTGGCGGCGGCCACATCGACATGACCGCTGACCTTGCCGGTTTGCGAGATCAGTTTCAGCGCCGGCAATTTTTCCAACACCGCTTTGGTGAGGACGGTGCGTTCGCGGATCAGCACTACTGCATCGAACGGCGTCAGGCGTGCGACCAACTGGCCGGCGCCGCGTACGCTGTTGGTGAACACTTTGACGTCATGTCCGTCCAGCAGCTTGTAGCTGTCGAGCTGGCGGACGCTGTCTTGATAGTCGTCGAGGATGGCGATCTTCATATGGTCTCCGGAGGGCGGTCGGTATTGGCGAAAGCCACATCATAAAGCGCCCGCCGGATTTCTGCCGCGTTCTTGTTCAGGCGGGAATCTCGATCACCAGCTTGCCGCGCGCGCCGCCGGCGTCGATGAGGTCATAGGCGGCGTCGATCTGGTCGAAGGCGTAGCGGCGTTCGTCGACTTGCACCACCAGCTTGCCGGCTTCGATCAGCTTGGTGGCTTCCCTCATGATCTCGCCATGATGGGCGCGACCCTTGCCGCTCAACAGTGGCATCAGCGTGAAGACGCCCGAGTAAGTCGCCGCGCGGAACGACAGCGGCGCCAGTGCATGCGTACCCCAGCCGAGGCAACTGACGACGTGGCCGTGATAGCGGCGCGCAGCGATGAAGGAGGCGTCCAGGGTGGCGCCGCCGACGGTGTCGTAGACGATGTCGAAACCTTCGCCATCGGTGTATTGCTGCACGTATTGCTCAACCGTGCTGGCGCGGTAATCAATGAAGGTGGCGCCGTAGCCGCTGATGATGTCGCGCTGTTCCGCCGAGCCGGTGGCGTAGACCTCGGCGCCGAAGGCCTTGGCGATCTGCATCGCGATGTGGCCGACGCCGCCGGCGCCGCCATGTACCAATACTTTTTGGCCGGCGTGGACGTGGGCGCGATCGACCAGTCCTTCCCACGCGGTGATGAAGATCAGCGGCAGGGCGGCGACATCGCGCATGCCGACGTTGGCCGGCTTGCGCGCCAGCAGGTCGGCATCGACGGCGGCGAATTGTGCCAGCGAGCCTTGTACGCTGCCGACGCCGCCGGTCATGCCATAGACGTCGTCACCGCTCTTGAAGCCGGCCACGCCGGCGCCGACAGACTCGACCACGCCGGCCATGTCGATACCCAGCACGGCCGGTAATTGCACTTGGGCATGACCGGCCTTGCCGGCGCGGATCTTGGCGTCGAGCGGATTGAGGCCGCTGGCGTGGATGCGCACCAGCACTTGGCCGGGGCCGGCGACAGGGCGGGCGACTTCCGTGATTTGCAGCGGTGCAGCGAGGGTATGAAGCAAGACGGCTTGCATGGTGGTGTTGGCGGTCATGGTATTTCCTTTCAATAGGGATGAGGGGCGCCGGGCTTGTCGGTGCGCCAGCGATGGAGCCAAGTCTAAAGAGAGAACGGGCGCAGAAAAACCGGGCAAGCGGCAATACAGAATGATGAAAACGTGGATAATCGGAGCCACGCAAAAGCGCACATCAACAGAGGGAAATATGGATCGCCTGGATGCCTTGAAAGTGTTTTGCAGCGTGGTCGAAACCGGCGGTTTCAGTCGCGCCGCCGACCGCCTCGGCATCTCGACCTCGTCGGTGACGAACCAGGTGTCGGCGTTGGAGGCGCATTTCCGCATCAAGCTGCTCAATCGCACTACGCGCAGCATGTCGCTGACCGACGAGGGGCGGCAGTGTTACGAGCAGGCGCTGAAGTTGCTGGGCGACATGAGCGAGCTGGAAGAGGGCTTGATACAGTCCAATACCGTGCCCGCAGGCACGTTGCGGGTTGACATGCCGAGCGTGATCAGTCGCCAGTACATTGCGCCGGCCTTGCCGAAGTTCCTCGCGCACTACCCTGACATCGCGCTGAAGATCACGGTCGGCGACCGCATGATTGATATGGTGGAAGAGGGCGTCGACGTGGTGATTCGCATCGGCGACTTGCCGAGCTCCAACCTGATCGCCAAAACCATCTTCAAGACCAGCTTCATGACGTGCGCGTCGCCGGCGTTCATTGCGCGTCACGGCGTGCCGAAGACGCCGCAGGAACTGGCCGATTTCGCTTGCCTGGGTTTCCTCAACCCGAAGTCGCGCATGGTGCGACCCTGGCAATTCAGCCAGGATAAGGAGAACTACACGCACATCCCGCAGGGCGCGCTGGCGATGGATCATGTGGAGTCGCTGATCGAGTCGGCCAAGGCCGGTTGCGGCATCGCGCAGCAAATGTCGGTGTCGCTGATTCCGCCGGTGCGCAACGGCGAACTGGTGCCGCTGTTGCAGGACTGGCTGGCGCCGGGACCGGATGTTTCGGTGCTGTTTCAGCAGAAGCACCACCGCGCGGCCAAGGTCAAGGCGTTTGTCGATTTTGTGGCAGGGATCTTTTAGCTGTCATTGCGTTAACGATAGTGCTGCTGCACGGCAATGTCGGTGGATGACTGACATCAGATCGGCCAATTGTCCTGTGCACTTCGGCTTCGCGGGAAGGTCTACAGGATAAGGCTGGCGTAGCTGAAATCGCTTTTGCTGCACTGCTTCGTAATGAAAAAACGCGATCGCGTTAAAAGCACATTTCCTACTACATTAGTCGGTTACTTTTCACTACAAATAAGCAGTCTGCGGGTGTACAATCGCCGCCTGATTTTCATAAAAACGACGCCGGCGGAACAGTCTTCCGCGCGCGATTTATGAAGGGTTTCGGGGATGATTTTGGCCGCTGGGCAGCTTCGCGAGTCCGCCGCGCCGTCATGATCTGAAGCCTGCGACAAGACTGCCGTGACTCCGGCTGATGGCGCCACCCGCCTCGCCGGCTAGATGCAACGATGGTCCTGCCGCGCCAACGATTTCGATTTCACTTTAGCTGGAGGTAGTATGAATCAACCCGTGATGGAAGGCGTCGCTGTATTGAACGCCCCCGCTTTCGTCAAACATCAAAAACTGATCAACTGGGTCGCCGAGATCGCTGCGCTGACCAAGCCGGAAAGCATTTACTGGTGCGACGGTTCGCAGGAAGAATACGACCGCCTGTGCGGCGAGATGGTCGCCGCCGGCACCATGAAGAAGCTGAACCAGGACAAGCGTCCGAACAGCTACCTGGCCTGCTCCGATCCATCGGACGTGGCGCGCGTGGAAGATCGCACGTTCATCTGCTCCCAGAACAAGGAAGATGCCGGCCCGACCAACAACTGGACCGACCCGGCTGAAATGCGCACTGCGCTGAACGGTTTGTTCGCCGGCAGCATGCGTGGTCGCACACTGTACGTGGTGCCGTTTTCGATGGGCCCGCTGGGTTCGCCGATCGCCCACATTGGCGTGGAGTTGTCCGATTCGCCTTATGTTGCGGTGAACATGCGCATCATGACGCGCATGGGCAAGGCCGTGTATGACGTGCTGGGCAGCGACGGCGACTTCGTACCATGCGTGCACACGGTCGGCGCGCCGCTGCAAGCGGGCGAGCAAGACGTGGCATGGCCATGCAATGCCACCAAGTACATCGTCCACTATCCTGAGACTCGCGAAATCTGGTCTTACGGTTCGGGCTACGGCGGCAATGCTTTGCTGGGCAAGAAGTGTTTCGCGCTGCGCATCGCTTCGACCATGGGCCGTGACCAGGGCTGGCTGGCTGAACACATGCTGATCCTCGGCGTCGAATCGCCAGCAGGCAAGAAGCACTACGTGGCGGCGGCTTTCCCATCGGCCTGCGGCAAGACCAACTTTGCGATGCTGATCCCACCGAAGTCATTCGACGGCTGGAAAGTCACCACCATCGGCGACGACATCGCCTGGATCAAACCGGGTGAAGACGGTCGCTTGTATGCGATCAATCCGGAAGCGGGTTATTTCGGCGTGGCCCCGGGCACCAACGAAAAGACCAATTTCAATTGCATGGCGTCGCTGCGCGCCAACACCATCTTCACCAACGTCGCGCTGACCGACGACGGCGACGTCTGGTGGGAAGGCATGACGTCGGTCCCGCCGGCACATCTGATCGACTGGCAAGGCAAGGACTGGACGCCGGCAATCGCCAAGGAAAGCGGCCGCAAGGCGGCGCATCCGAACGCGCGTTTCACGGTCGCTGCCACACAAAACCCGGTGATCGACGCTGCCTGGGACGACCCGGCCGGCGTGCCGATTTCGGCCTTCATCTTCGGCGGTCGCCGTTCGACCACCGTGCCGCTGGTGACTGAAGCGCGCAACTGGGTGGAAGGCGTCTACATGGCCGCCACCATGGGCTCGGAAACTACCGCTGCTGCGGTCGGCCAGCAAGGCGTGGTGCGCCGCGATCCGTTCGCCATGCTGCCGTTTGCCGGCTACAACATGAGCGACTACTTCCAGCACTGGCTGAACCTGGGGCGCAAGATTGCCGCTTCGCCGGCCGAGTTGCCGAAGATCTACTGCGTCAATTGGTTCCGCACTGACGCCGACGGCAAGTTCGTCTGGCCGGGCTTCGGCGACAACATGCGCGTACTGAAGTGGATGCTGGAACGCATCGAAGACCCGCAAGGCGTGCGCGTCGGCGGCGACCAGCACATCTTCGGCGTGTCGCCACGCTATCAGGACCTGCAATGGGACGGCATCGACTTCACGCCGGAGCAGTTCGCCATGATCACCTCGATCGACAAGGCGGCCTGGGCCCAGGAAATCGAACTGCATACCGAACTGTTCGAGAAGCTCAAGCACAAGCTGCCGAAAGAATTGTCGGAAGTGAAGGCCATGCTGGAGAAAAAGCTGGCGGCCTGATGGCGCCAGTGAAGGCTGTGCACTGTTAAGGAAAAACGGCCGTCAGTTTGATGGCCGTTTTTTTATGTCTGCACTATCGTTTGCAAGACGCCGCGCATAGGATCCGGCACCTTGACTGGGCGCCGTGTGGCGGCGTCAACGTAGACATGGATGAAATGGCCCTGCGCCGCTGCCGTAGCATCGGCTTCGCGAAAAATCCCCACTTCATAACGCACGCTGGAGTTGCCGATATGGGCAACGCGCACGCCGATCTGCACCGTATCCGGAAAGCTGACCGGTGCAAAATAGTTGCAGCGGGTCTCGATCACCAGGCCGATGATGTCGCCCCGAGGGATATCGAGCGCCTGCTTTGCCATCAGGAAATGATTCACGGCGGTGTCGAACCAGCTGTAGTACACGACATTGTTGACGTGGCCGTAGACGTCGTTGTCCATCCAGCGTGTCTGTAGGATGTGGAAGTGTGGATAGTCGGCGCGTCGGTGAGCGCTTGGTTTTCTGGTCATGTCGTCTTGGCGTTGTCTTGGCGGCGTCACACAAGCATTGCTGCTGTGAAGTAATATTGCGTCGGGAACGAACCTCGTCTCCTGATTTCTACTGGACGGTGAATTGGCAGTGTAAGCGATCGCCCTGGGCGATGCAGCCGGGAGGGCAAAGCCGAGTTTGCTTGTATAGAGCGCTTTCATGCCCATATGCACCTTATCGCTGGCGACACGAAACACGCCGTTTCACACCGATATCGATAGCCAAAGACAATCGAAAGTATTAAACAAATAAATTTGATTAATATGTAGAGCCGCTTTACTATCTCATCACTCTCTTTCAACCCAAGTAAAGGAAATAGCAATGTCCCTGATCAATACGACAATCAAGCCATTCAAGGCAACTGCTTACCACGACGGCAAATTCGTCGACATCACCGAAGCAAGCCTGAAGGGCAAGTGGTCCGTGTTCGTGTTTTACCCAGCTGACTTTACTTTCGTCTGCCCGACAGAACTGGAAGACCTGGCCAACAACTACGCTGAATTCAAGAAGATGGGCGTGGAAATCTACGGCGTGTCGACCGACACCCATTTCGCGCACAAAGCATGGCACGACACGTCGGATGCCATCAAGAAAGTGCAATACCCACTGGTCGGCGACCCAACCACAACACTGGCTCGCAACTTCGAAGTGCTGATCGAAGAAGAAGGCCTGGCGCTGCGCGGTACGTTCGTGATCAATCCAGAAGGCCAGATCAAGGTCCTGGAAATCCATGACAACGGTATCGGCCGCGACGCTTCCGAACTGCTGCGCAAGGTCAAGGCAGCGCAATACGTTGCTTCGCACCCAGGTGAAGTTTGCCCTGCGAAGTGGACTGAAGGCGCAGAAACACTGAAGCCTTCCCTGGATCTGGTCGGCAAGATCTAAATCGCTGATTAAGCTACTGCGCGATTCGATCTCAACGCTTTGATGCTCGCCGTACGACCGTACGGCTGCGCTTCTCGCTTCGACCTCGAACCGCTCGCTACGCTTACTCAACGATTTAATTCGCTGTTAAGCAGTGCAGAAACAAAACTGAAGTACCAGTCCGGGCTCGGCGCAAGCGACGTCGCAGAGCTCACGAGGCCGAGCGGCGGAGTCCGGACAATATTGAATGCTCACATCAGAGGAAAGTGGAAATCATCATGCTGGATGCCAATCTCAAGACCCAATTGAAAGCCTACCTGGAAAAGGTCACGCAGCCTATCGAGATCGTCGCGTCGCTGGATGATGGCGCCAAGTCGCGTGAGTTGCAGGAGCTGCTGCAGGAAATCGTTACGCTGTCCGAGCGTATCACGCTGGTCGAGCGCAATGACCATGCTGCACGCAAGCCCTCCTTTTCATTGAATCGCCCCGGTACCGATATCAGCGTGCAGTTCGCCGGTATCCCGATGGGCCACGAATTTACGTCGCTGGTGCTGGCGCTGCTGCAAGTCGGCGGCCACCCGATCAAGCTCGACGACAAGGTGATCGAACAAATCCGCAATCTGGATGGCGATTACCGCTTTGAAACCTATATCTCGCTGACCTGCCAGAATTGCCCGGAAGTCGTGCAGGCATTGAACGTGATGTCCATCATCAACCCGCGTATCCGCTCGGTGACCGTTGACGGCGCGTTGTTCCAGGACGAAGTCGAGAAGCGCCAGATCATGGCTGTACCGACCGTCTATATGAACGGTGAAGTGTTCGGCCAGGGGCGCACCGGCGTGGAAGAAATTCTCGCCAAACTCGACACCGGCGCGGCAGCGCGCAAGGGCGAAGAACTGAGCGCCAAGGAAGCCTATGACGTGTTGATCGTCGGCGGTGGTCCTGCCGGCGCAGCGGCTGCAATTTACGCGGCACGCAAGGGCATTCGCACCGGCGTCGTCGCCGAGCGTTTTGGCGGCCAGGTGCTGGATACGCTGGCGATTGAAAACTTCGTCTCCGTCAAGGAAACCGAAGGCCCGCAATTCGCCGCAGCGCTGGAGCAGCACGTACGTTCTTACGAAGTTGATATCATGAACACGCAACGGGCTGAAGCACTGGTGCCCATGCCAAGCAGCGGCCTGATCGAAGTCAAACTGGCCAACGGCGGCGTGTTGAAGGGCAAGACCGTGATTCTGTCGACCGGCGCACGTTGGCGCGAAGTCAACGTGCCGGGCGAACGCGAATACCGTAATCATGGTGTCGCCTATTGTCCGCACTGCGACGGCCCGTTGTTCAAGGGCAAGCGCGTCTCGGTGATCGGTGGCGGCAACTCCGGCGTGGAAGCGGCAATCGACCTGGCCGGCATCGTCAGCCACGTCACGCTGCTGGAATTTGCGGCAGAGTTGAAGGCCGATGCGGTGTTGGTGCGCAAGTTGAAGAGCCTGCCTAACGTGACCGTGATCACTTCGGCGCAAACCACCGAGATCACCGGCGACGGCAAGAAGGTCAGCGGTATCGGCTACAAGGAACGTGCGACCGGCGAAGTAAAGCACATTGAACTGGAAGGCGTGTTCGTCCAGATCGGCCTGGTGCCGAACACTGAATGGTTGAAGGGGACGGTTGCGTTGTCCAAGCACGGCGAAATTGAAATCGACGCCAAGGGCCAGACGTCGATCCCCGGCGTGTTCGCTGCCGGCGACGTGACAACCGTGCCGTACAAGCAGATCGTGATTGCCGTCGGCGAAGGCTCCAAGGCTGCGTTGAGCGCCTTTGATCACCTGATCCGCAGTTCGGCGCCGGAAGAAGCGCCGGCCGCCAAGAAGGAAGCTGTCGCAGCCTGATGCAGCGTATTGTTGTCGTTACAGCAGTAAGCCAAACGTAAAAAAGCCACCGCAAGGTGGCTTTTTTATTCCGCTCAACGATGATGCTGAGATCGTTCAGCGCTGCAGCGCTTGAGCGCGAATTACTTGAACAGCAAGCGCATCGAATCCCAGGCGCGGCCGAAGATGCCGGCAGGACCGACTGATTCCAGCGCTACCAGCGGCAATTCGGTGACGACCTTGTCGTCGATCATGATCTTCAATGTACCGACCTTGGCGTTTTCCGAAATCGGCGCGATCAAAGGATCGTTGCGTTCGACGCGTGGCTTGATCTTGTCGGCGGTACCCTTGGGCACGGTCACGTAGACGTCGCGCGTGAAGCCGATCCTGATCTTGCCTTGCGAGCCCTTCCAGACATCAGGTGTATCGACTGCCTGGCCCTTGCTGTACAGCTTCACGGCGTCGAAATTCTGGAAGCCCCAGTTGAGCAGCTTCTGGCTTTCCTGCGTACGGACCTGGTCCGACACGGTGCCGATCACCACCGAAATCAGGCGACGTTCGCCATTGGCGACCGGGCGCTTAGCCGAGGTGATCAGCGAGTAGCCGGCGCTCTCGGTGTGGCCGGTCTTCATGCCGTCGACGGTCGGGTCCAGCCACAGCAGACGATTACGGTTGGGCTGGGTGATGTTGTTGTAGGTGAATTTCTTGACCGAGTAATAGGTTTTGTAAAACTCGGGGAAATCGTTGATCAGGTTGCGGCACAGGATCGCCAGGTCGCGCGCGGTCGTATAAGTGTCCGGGCTGGGCAAACCGTGTGGATTGCTGAAGTGGGTGCCGGTCAGGCCCTGGCGTTGCGCTTCGCGGTTCATCAGCACGACGAAGGCGTCGGTGGTGCCGGAGACGGCTTCGGACAGCGCCACGGCGGCATCATTGCCGGACACCGAGATCAGGCCGTACAGCAGGTTGTTGATCGAGACTGGCTTGTTCGGTTCGATGAACATCTTGGAGCTGCTGGGATCGACTTTCCAGGCGTTCACGGAGACGTTGATTTGCTGGTTCAGGTCGAGACGCTTGTCGCGCACTGCGGCGAAGGCCAGGTAAGCCGTCATCAGCTTGACCAGTGAAGCCGGCTCGACGCGCATGTCGGCTTCTTGCGAGGCAATGATCTGGTTGCTGGAGGCGTCCAGCAAGAGCCAGGATTTGGCGGCGACGCTAGGTGGAGGGAGGGTCTGGGCAGTAGCGGCCGAGAGCGTGACCGAAAAGGTTAAGGCGGTTGCGGCGATAGCCGCGAGTAGTTTTTTCATCTTCAGGTGTAAAAATGTGTCCCGCCGGACTGCTCGCGGGACTGTCGTTTGAAAAGAGATGAGTGAACATCGCACCGGGATTATAAACGCCGAGCCTGACAATAAGGCTGTGCGACGCTTGTTTGCTTGCATGGACTCCCTGTTTCATGGTCCGTAGCGAGAGGTCGTCAGCCGGCGCCGACCAGGGCGCAGGATACCGGAGTGTACTTAAGTACACGAGGATTCCGAGCACCGCACGGCGCCGGATCACGGCCTCGCAGTAGGAGCATGAGACAGGGGTTTTAGCGATGCCACATTTGGACTATCAGGTTCTTGATATGTTGCAGTTTGCGGTGAAAAAAATGATCTGAACCTGGAATCACGATCACCGGCAGTTCCTGAGGGCGCGCCCAGTCGAGGACGGCGCTGAGCGGAATCGTGTCATCCAGCTCGCCGTGAATCAGGATGGTATTGGCCGGCGCCTCGGGCATCGGCCATTTTCCGGCTGCGGTGCCGACCAGCGCCAGCCGTTCGGCAGGCGTGCCGGCCGTGATCAGGCGTTGCTGCAATTGCGCCTGCACGAAGGTGCCGAACGAAAAGCCGCCAAGCGCCAGCGGCAGATCCGGATATTGCGCGCGCATGTGTGCCAGCAGCAGCGCCATGTCGTCGGTTTCGCCCTGGCCGTGGTCATGCACGCCCTCGGATTTGCCGACGCCGCGGAAGTTCATGCGCACCGTGACATAGCCCAGCGCCAGGAAGGAGCGCGCCAGCGTTTGCGCGACCTTGTTGTCCATGGTGCCGCCGAATAGCGGATGTGGATGGGCCACCAGCGCCAGGCCGCGCGCTGCGGCAAATTGCTCGGGGTCCGGCAGGTCCAGCGCGCATTCGAGCTGGCCGACTGCGCCGGGGATCAGGAAAGATTGTGTTTGGGCGTTCATTGCGTACGAGGTGTTCAGATTTTCAGGCGCTCGACGATCTTGCCGCCGACGATGTGGGAGTCGATGATTTCATCGATGTCTTCATTATCGACGAAGGTGTACCAGGTGCCTTGCGGGTAGATCACCACCACCGGCCCTTCTTCGCAGCGCTCCAGGCAGCCGGCTTTGTTGATGCGGACCTTGCCGTCGCCGGCCAGGCCGAGTTGTTTGATGCGCTTCTTGGCGTGCTCTTGCGCTGCCTGCGCGCCCTTGTCTGCGCAGCAAGTGCGTTCGCCGGGCTTGCGTTGATTTAAGCAGAAGAATACGTGGTGCTGGTAGAACGGTTTGTTTGAAGTGTCTGTGCTATCTGCCATGTCGATGCTCGGAAGGAGTGGACCAAAGCATGCATGATACACCCAGGCGCAAGCGCTTATTTGGCGCTGGGGGCCTTGCGGTGCACCGGGTGATACAAGAACCACAGCGCCAGAAAGGGCCACAGTATCGAGAGGAATTGGGCGGCGCCGTCGAAGTTGAGGAATTTGCCCTGGACCCAGGTTTGCAAGGTAGAAACAAAGTACGGATTGGCCGGCACCGCGTTCGTGGCCACCAGGCTGAAGATCAGCGCCAGCGCTGCGATGCGCCGTTGCGCCACGGGCGGCGCGAACGACAGGCCAGCCAGCATCAGCGCGCCGATGATCATGCCGCCGGCAGCGCCCGGGGTGAACCAGACAAAAGCGTTGTCCGGCGCGAAGAACAAGGCGCAGGCGAGCGACTTGATGAACACCGCCACCAGCAGATAAAAGCCTGTCAGCGCATTGCGCGGCGCCTGCTTGCGCAGCAGCAGCAGCATGGTGAGCAGGGCGCCGGTGAGGCCGCAGGCGGTGACGATGATTTCAGCAAGCCAGTATTGTTCCGCCGACAACTGCGCACTATTGGTCCACCAGGTCGCCAGATCAATCGGGGTATCAAGCAGGTCGGACAGCAGGCCCGACAGCGGCGGCACCAGATGGCCGAGCCCGAACAAGTGGTTTTGCGGATAGATCAGCGCCAGCGGCCACAGCCCGATCACCACCAGGCCGCGGCCGGCTTCGCGCGAGAACCAGCGCCGCCGCAGTTCCAGCAAGCGACTTTCGCGCAGGAAGTAACGCCCGGTGCAGGCGCCCAGCAATGCGCCCAGCACGGTGCCGCAACTATTGGTGATCAGGTCGAGATTGGAAGGAATGCGCGTGGGCAAATAGGTTTGCACGGCTTCCATCACGGTCGACAGCGCGATGCCGGCGAGGATGCTGAGCAGCATCGCCGAGGTGGAGCGGATGCGCGGATATAGCGCGAATACGACCAGTGCGCCGAACGGCGCGTAGCCGACGATGTTGGTCCACAAGTCGAAGCCGGTCCAGTAATACGGCAGGCGCGCCCACAGGTAATCGAAGGGTTGCAAACCCATGTCGCGCCAACCGGAGAACGGATACCAGCTGGCATACACAATCAGCAAGGTATAAATCAGCAGGCTGACCCGCGCAAACGACGAAGCCGCCGGCCGGGCTGCTGCGGGAGAGGCGGGAGCAGAGTCGGGCGGGGCGGCGGAAGAGGGCGATGGTGGAGGTCGGTGCGAGGCGTCCATGCCGACGAGGGTACCCGATTTCTTGGTCGCTTGCATCTTCGACAACCGTTACAATGTCTGCCATGTACGCCTCAGATTCCTCCGCCGTTACCACTGCGCCGACCCTGTCGGCGGCACGCATCGCCGCCTTGATCGCGGCGTCGAGCAATGCGCACGCCAAGCCGGTCGCCATTGAAGTGGTTGCCGAAACCGGCTCCACCAATGTCGACTTGCTGGCGCGTGTGGCCACGCTGACGGCGCCGACCTTGCTGGTGGCCGAGTCGCAAACGGCGGGCAAGGGCCGGGCCGGTCGCGCCTGGCATACCACGGCAAATTCGGCGTTGACGTTTTCGCTGGCGTGGAAATTTCGCCGTCCCCTGCATGCGCTGATCGGCTTGCCGCTGGCGATGGGTGTGGCGTTGGCGGAGGCGCTGGTGGTCTTCGGCGTACGAGTTGAATTGAAATGGCCTAATGATGTGCTGCGCGACGGTGCCAAGCTGGCCGGCATCCTGATTGAAACGGCGCAAGATAAAACCTCCGGCAGTCACGCCACCTGGAGCGTGATCGGCATCGGCGTGAATCTGGCGATGCCACAAAATTTGCAAAGCCGCATCGGGCGCGCGGCGGCCGAGGTTTCAGAATTGCTCGGGCACGACCGCGAGCGACTGCTGGCCTTGTTGCTGAGCGCTTTGTCGGACGCGTTGGCTGAGTTTGACGCACACGGCTTTGCCGTATTCGCAGCGCGCTGGAATCGCCTGCACGCCTATACCGGCCGCGCTGTACGTATCCTCGACAACGACCGCGTGGTGCAGGAAGGCACGGCGGTCGGCGTGGATGACCAGGGCTGCTTCCTGATGGACTCCGCCGATGGTCGCATTGCCGTGATGGCCGGCGACGTGTCTTTGCGTTTGCAGCAATGAAATCCTGCTTCGGGATAGCGTTGGGCTATGCCGGCACGTCGTAGGCGGCGGGCGGCAAACCGGACATGCGTCGCTGATGCATGTAGCGATAGGCATCTTCGAGGTGGCGGGTAAACAATCCGCTGTTGAACAGCGGGCAGGTCAGCCTGTTCGCAAGCAGCCGTTCCCGGTATGCAGCAAGTTGCCCTCGATCAGTCGCCAGCGCTATAGCAAGTTCTTCATATTCCTCAGGCGAGCTGGTTACCAGCTCGGACATGCCGGCAGCCTTGAGCAGGCTCGCCGCTACGCGCCCTGAAAACGTATTGCCGATACGCGTGAGCACCGGCAATCCGACCCATAAAGCATCGCTGGCAGTGGTATGAGCATTGCAGTCATAGGTGTCGAGGAACAAATCAGCCTGGCGGTGACGCGCCAGGTGTAATGCCAATTCCATTTGCGGAGAAAATACCAATCGGTCAGCTGCAATGCCGCGCTTTTCCGCTTCGGTGCGCAAGTTGGCGACGACGACCGGATTGTCGCCGAAGAGCCACAGAACGCTACCGGCAACTTTGCCGAGTATTCTCATCCAGATGTCGAAGATTTGCGGTGTGATTTTGTAGTTGTTGTTGAAGCATGCAAAGACGAAGGCATCTTCGGGCAGGTTGAGTTCCTGCCGACGGAAGTTGCGCTCAGCGATAGGCCTGCTGCGGTCATTGATCTGGTACGAGTGCGGCAGGCGGATGATTTTTTCAGAATAATGTGCAGCAGCTGTATCCGGCGTTATCACCGCGTCGCCAATGAGATAGTCGATGTAAGGTGCGCCCAGCGTGCCGGGATAACCCAGGTAGCTGGCCTGCACCGGCGCAGCACCGTAGGCGAAAATCCCTATGCGTGCGTCTTGTGTATGGCCCTTCAGATCCACGGCGATATCGATGCCCATGTCGCGAGACAAGGAGACTACTTCCGCATCGCTGCAATGTCGTACGTCGATGAATTTGTCCATGGCGGCAGTTACACGCTGTCGCATGCGGTCCGTGACGTCGGGTCCGTAGGAGAATCCGATCAATTCAAAGGTGTCCCGGTCATGCTTTTCAAATAATTCCGCCATCAGGTAAGTCGTTGCGTGGTTATGAAAATCTGCAGAATAGTAGCCAATTCTGATTTTTTTCTTGTCGGCGACTGGCGGCGACTGCAAAGGGACACGTTTGTCCGGATGTGTGAGTTCAATGTAGAGTTCGGCACAGCGGCGTTTCAGCATTGGATCATCCGACATTGCCAGCAGTGAAAATGGATCCGGCACTATTTTCTTTTGTGCAATCGCGGTCTCCATGTCGCTGATGGCGTCGTCCAGGCCGGTCCAATCGCACAGAAGCATCTTGTTGCGCAGCCAGCTCGCTTGCAGATGCTTGAAGTCAGGGTCGATTGCGCGTGCACGAGCGTAAGACTCCATGGCTTCCGGATATCGCTTGCCGAGGCTCAAGCCGATGCCTTTGTTGTACCAGGCGTCTATCGATTGCGCATCGAGATGCAATGCCTGATCGTAGGATCTCAATGCGTTATCGAGATGACCTTGCTGCATTTGAATGCTTCCCTTGTTTATCCAGGCTGGAACACATTCCGGATGGATGGCGATCAGTTGGTTCAGGGTCGCAAGCGCTTCGTCGAAACGTTTGAGTTGCGTAAAGCAAAGGCTGCTTTGCAGCCATGCTTCTGTATTGTCAGTGTCGAATTTGAGCGCGTTGTCGAAGGCTGCAAGCGCTTCGTCCAGACGATCCTGGCTTTTCAGTGCTATGCCGTAATTTAGCCATGTCTCCGACAGCGATGGGTTGATCGATAGTGCTTTTTGGTAGGCGCCCAGCGCCGCCGTATGGCGATCCAGCGCTTGCAGTGCTACGCCGCTGTTCGACCATGATTCTGCGTGCTCCGGTGCGATCGCCAAGGCTTTGTCGTAGGCCGACAAAGCGTCTTCATAGCGTTCCATGGCATTGCAGGTAGCGCCATAGTTGGACCAGGCATCCGCGTAATAGGGATTGATCGACAAGGCGCGATCGTAACAGGACAATGCTTCTTCGAAGCGCTGCTGATTGTTGAGGGAGCGACCGTAGTTAAGCCATGCTTCCGCGTGTTGCGGCGCCAGTTGCGTAGCTTTCTTGTGATGTGGCAGAGACTCTTCTTCCTTGCCCGCTTCCGACAGCGTCTTGGCTAGATTGAAATGCACAAAATTGTTGCCGGGGTCGATGGAAACGGCCTTCTTCAGCAACTTGATTGCCTCTTGGGTTTCGTTGCGGATTCCTTTGACGACGCCAAGGATATGCAAGGCATCAAAGTTTTTTGCGTGTAATTGCAAAACCTTTTGCAGCAGTTGTTCCGTCTCATCCAGTTTGCCTTGTTCGAAGTTCTGGATGGCTTGCCCCAATAGAGCATTGATTTGAGAATTCATTTGCCAGGAGTTTTTTGAAGTTGATTTCCTCCGATGCCGCGATCATGGGAGTTCAAGCGGAGCGGAAAGGAGTGTGGTGCCGGTTCGCATACGAGATCTTCCGGGATTATAGCTGAGCGTGCCGGCGTCTCCGACGCGATGTCGACATGGCAAATTTCTTGTTTTGCCAATTTAAAAGCCGGATAATCCGTTTGGCGTTGAAAATGCCTGTTATACCCAACACTCTAACGTCACCGAGGATAAGCAAGCGCATGTTGCTATTGATTGATGCCGGCAATACTCGCGTCAAATGGGGCGTTCCCGATTGCGACGCATGGTCTTTGGCGCGCGCCGGCCATTGGCTGCATGTCGGCTCGGCAGCACGTGACGAGACCGATGCGTTCCTGCAAGCGTGGCAAGATCTGCCGGTGACACGGATCATGGTGTCCAATGTGGCTGGGCCGGGGATGCGAGAGGCACTGGAAGCAAGTTTCCGGACGGCATTCGGCGAGGGGATCGATATTGCGTGGTTTGCCTCACAGCCGCAATTGGCGGGTTTGCGCAACGGCTACAAAAATCCGGCGCAACTGGGTTGTGACCGTTTTGCCTCCGCAATCGGCGCGCATGCCTTGTTTCCCCATCGTGCCTTGATTGTTGCGACTTGTGGCACGGCGACTACGGTGGATGCGGTTACCGCCGGCGGCGAATTCATCGGCGGCATGATCTTGCCCGGCCTTGGCGTGATGGCGACGTCGCTGGCCCTCAATACCGCGCAACTGCCGCAGATTCAAACCATCCGCGAAGTGAGTACACCGTTCGCCGACAACACCACCGATGGCATCATCGCCGGCTGCATCGCGGCGCAGACCGGCGCCATCGAGCGTGCTGTCGCTCAGCATCGCGAACAACATGAGGATGTATTGTGCGTGCTGGCCGGCGGCGCCGGTCCGCTGCTGGCAGCGTATCTGGCGATGCCCTGCGAAAAGGTCGATAATCTTGTGCTGATCGGGCTGCATGTGGCAGCGAGCGTCTGAGGCTTTCTCTTTCTTGATAAATCGGGCTGACCGTTATCTATGCTGAAATTGTTTTTTTGGCTATTGTTGATCGCCAATGGCGTGTTGTTTGCGGTGAATCGCGGCTATCTGGGGGCGCCTGCGTCCGAGCGCCACGAGCCCAAGCGCATGGCGCAGCAACTGCAACCTGAGACCCTGACGATTCTGCCGCCGAACAGCGAGAAGTTAGTCGCGTCGGCCAAAGCGGCCGAGCCGACCGTCGCTGCAGAGCCGGACAAGAATGCCAAACCTGGCGCCGAGGCAACGCCACCTGCCAACACCAGAGCGGATGCGAAACCGGAAGTCAAGAACGAGGCCAAGTCTGCGCCCAAGGCGGAAACCATCGCTTGCACCGAAATCGGCAACTTCAACACGGTTGAGGCACGAAAATTCGAGACGCAACTGGCGAGCCTGAATCTGCCCGCCAAATCCTTGCCGCGCAGCGTGCAGGAAGCCAGCAGCCACATGGTCTATATTCCTTCGCAAGACGGCAAGGATGGCGCCGACCGCAAGGCGGCTGAGTTGCGTCGTCTGGGGATTCAGGATTTTTACGTGATTCCTGAATCGCAGGCCAACCCGGCGCTGCGCTGGTCCATCTCGCTGGGCGTATTCAAGACCGAAGAGGCGGCCAAGGCCTATATCGGCCAGTTGATCCCACAAGGCGTACGCAGCGCCCGCATCATGGCACGCAATGTCACCTCGACCAGGCAGGCGTATCAATGGCGTGACATTGATGCAACGACCAAGGCTGCGCTCGATGGCCTCAAGGCAAAATTCCCGAATCAGGAAATGCGCGGCTGCACCGGCTGATCCTTGCCTGCACTAAGGCCGGCGCGGCTTGCAAGGCGTAGGCCGATTTGGCATAAGTGCCGACAAAACACAACATCGGCCACAATGACGGCGCGCTTTCCATGTAAAATCGCGGACATTCCGAATATCTCTCCCAGCTCAGGATTTGCGCTATGACCGACTTGACCGATCTGACCGACGTTGCCCCTCAAATTAAGGCCGAAATTCTGGCTGAAGCCTTGCCGTACATCCGCAAATTCCATGGCAAGACGATCGTCGTCAAATACGGCGGCAATGCGATGACGGAAGAGCGCCTGAAGCACGGTTTTGCACGCGACGTGATCCTGCTCAAGCTGGTGGGCATGAACCCGGTGGTGGTGCACGGCGGCGGTCCGCAAATCGACAATGCACTCAAGAAAATCGGCAAGCAAGGCACCTTCGTGCAAGGCATGCGCGTGACCGATGAAGAAACCATGGAAGTGGTTGAATGGGTGTTGGGCGGTGAAGTGCAGCAAGACATCGTGATGCTGATCAATCACTACGGCGGCCAGGCAGTCGGTTTGACCGGCAAGGACGGCGGCCTGATCCGCGCGCGCAAGATGCGCATGCCGGACAAGGAAAAGCCGGGTGAATTCCTCGACATCGGTTTCGTCGGCGAAATCGAAGCGATTAATCCGGCGGTGGTCAAGGCGCTGCAGGACGACGCGTTCATTCCCATCATTTCGCCTATCGGTTTCGGCGACGATGGCCAGGCTTACAACATCAATGCCGACGTGGTGGCCGGCAAGATCGCCGAGATTCTGCATGCAGAAAAGCTGATCATGATGACCAACATTGCCGGCGTGCAAGACAAAAAGGGCAATCTGCTGACCGACTTGTCGGCGCGCGAGATCGACGAGATGTTCGAAGACGGCACTATTTCCGGCGGCATGTTGCCGAAGATTTCGTCGGCGCTGGACGCCGCCAAGTCGGGCGTCAATACCGTCCACATCATCGACGGCCGCATCGAGCACTCGTTGCTGCTGGAAGTGCTGACCGAACAGGCATTCGGCACGATGATCCGCTCGCACTGATCATCACGTAAAACGTAGTCAGAAAAAAGGCGCTGTCGGGAAACCGGTGGCGCCTTTTTTATTGGTGGTCGCAGTGATCGGCGTTCACTGGACGCGTTCGACCGTGTAGCCGCGCTGCTTCAGCAGCGTCGGCAAGCCGGTCGGACCGACCAGATGCAAGATGCCGATGGCGGCGAAGACGCCGTCCTGTCTTTTCAGCAGTGCGGCGATGCTGTCGGCGAGCAGGGGGTTGCGCTGATCCAGCAACACGTCTTTGGTGAAGCGGCCGACAAAACTTTTGTCGCTGGCCATCTCATCGAGCAGCGCTTGCAAGCCCGGCAGATTGGCGCTGCGCCAGAATTCCGCCAGGTCGACCACTTTGGCGGCGCTGTCGGGATCGTCCAGTTCCTTGATGGTGTCTTCCAGCAGCAGATTTTGCTGTTGCTCGCTGAGCGCTCCGAACAAGGCCAGCTGCGTCGCTGCACCTTCCAGTTCGATCACCGGCTGCTTGTGTTGGCGGGCGATATCGGCGAGATGACTGTCGACCGCGAGCTCGGCGCGATAGCCTTTAGTGTCGAACTCTTGCACTGTCAGCAGGCTGGCGATCATCCATGGTCGGAAGCGTGCGATGGCTTCCGGTGCGACATGGTATTTCTGCAAGGCCGCTTGTACTTGCCGCAGCAAGGGCGGGCTTAGCTCAGTAAGATAGGTTTTTCCCTGAGGATAGAAACCGTATTGCAGCACCGCGGCTTGCATCGCCGGGATTTTTTGCGGATCGATTTCGAGGGCAACGGCGGGAGCCTGCGCGAGTGCTTGCATGACGCGCGGCGCCAGCGGGTAGAAGTTATCGGCGCCGACATGGATGGTGCCGAACAGGTACAGCGTGTGGCGCCCATCCTGGATCTTGAACAGTGCTCCGCCGTGTGCCGGGGGTGCGCTGGTTTGCGCTGCCGCAGCCGGCAGATAAAGACAAAACAGCCAACTGAATATCACTATAATCAGGCGTTGCATCGTTGCTTTTTATCCTTTCATCTCATCTCGTTCTACCGTGCCGAATACTACACCGCTCTGGCTTTTCGATCTCGACAACACCCTGCATAACGCCTCGCACGCGATCTTCCCGGCGATCAATGCCAACATGAACGTGTTCATGGAGCGCGTGTTGAAGGAGCAGGGCTTGCCGTCTGACCTGGATGCCGTCAATGCGATGCGCCAGCGTTACTGGCGCTTGTATGGCGCGACCTTGCTCGGGATGGTGCAGCATCATCAGGTGCTGCCGGATGACTTCCTGCGCGAGGCGCATCACTTCGAAGATCTGTTTGACATGATCCGTGCCGAACGGGGCTTGTTGAACATGCTCAAGCGCCTGCCGGGACGCAAGATCCTGTTGACCAATGCGCCCCTGCGCTATTCGCGCGATGTGGTGCGTTATCTCGGCCTGCATCGCCATTTTGATCAGCATATTTCCATTGAATCGATGCGCGTCCATCGTCAACTGAAACCCAAGCCGTCACGACAATTGTTGCGCAAGCTGCTCGCGCGGGAGCGTGTCGCGGCGCATCGTTGCGTGCTGGTGGAAGACACCCCGGCGAATCTGAAGTCGGCCAAGGAGTTGGGCTTGAGGACGGCGTGGGTGACGCAATATCTGGCCGGCAATCCACATTTTGCTCCGGCGGCGGCGCGTCGCATGTTGACCATGCATCCATCGTTTGTGGATGTGAAGGTGCGCTCAGTGCGGCAGTTGACCAGCCATTTGCGTCGTCTGGTAGTGCGAGCTTAATCTGCGCAATCGGCGCACCAGCCCTTGATGGTCAATTCGATTTCGTGGCTCTGAAAGCCTTTGCCCAGTGATTTTTGCAGAGCGGTTTGCAGTTGCGCAGCAGTGGTCTGGCGTTTGCCGGAAGAGGGCAGCACGCTTTCCAGAAAACCGGCTTCACCGCTGCCGTCCAGGCAGAACATGCGGGCACAGCGCGTACATTTGAAATGGCCGTGCTGGTGCTGCGGGTGGCCATGTGCATGCTGATGACCGCTATGGTCGTGATGTTCGGCGCCGGCGCCGGCATTGTAGCGGAAGATGCGGTCATCGCTGGCGATCTTGTGCGCCAGGCCGGCTTCGGTCAGGCAGTCCAGTGCGCGATACAGCGTGACGCGGTCCATGTCGACCAGCTTGTCTTGAATATCCTGATGTGACACGGCGCTGCGCGCGCTCAGCAAGGCCGCCATGACGCTGACGCGCGCTTGCGTGACGCGTACCGCGGCATCGCGCAGTTGCACTTCAGCCCATGCTTGCGCTTGGGCCGGATCGTGGGCGGAAGCGGCGGGCATGGCGGTGTCGGCTGGTTTGGATTTCATGGCGTGTTGGCAAAGAGGTCGGCGTCGGTATCAACGCTGCTGGACGAATTATGCCGCAATTCAGGTCGGCCGGCTTTGTGCGCGCGCGATTCGACATGCAATTGGGTGTCAGGCGGTTGTTATGGCGATACTTATTTCGGATCGACCTTTTTGGCGCGCGGATGCGCTGCATCGTAGACTTGCGCCAGGCGTTGGAAGTCGAGCGAGGTGTACACCTGGGTTGCGCTGATCGAAGCGTGGCCCAGCATCTCTTGCACTGCGCGTAAATCCCCGGAACCCTGCAGCACATGCGAGGCGAACGAGTGGCGCAGCACGTGCGGATGGACATTGGTGGCCATGCCCAGTGCTTGCCCGTGCGCCTTGATGCGCAATTGCGTGACGCGGGCCGACATGCGGCTGCCACGTTCGCTCAGGAACAGGGCGTGGCGATCGGCATCGGCGTGTTTCGCCAGGACGCTGTCGCGGGCCGTGAGCCAACTCTTCAGCGCTGTCATTGCCGGTTGTCCGACCGGCACGCTGCGCATTTTGTTGCCTTTGCCGGTGACGGTCACTTCGGCGCTGTCCATGTCGACCCAGCCTGCCGAGGTATGGCCGGCCTCGTGGCGGTATTGCACGTCCAGGCCGATCAGCTCGGACACGCGCAGGCCGCTGGAATAGAGCAGCTCGAACATGGCGCGGTTGCAAAGCTGGCTGGGAGATTCCGCATCCTTGAGCGGGTTGGCGTGCGACACCAGGTGTACGGCATCGTCGGCGGCCAGGGCTTTGGGTAAGGGCTTGGCTTTTTTGGGTGCTTTGACGCCATCGACCGGGTTCGACTTCAGCTTGCCCAGCGCCGACAGCCAGTCGTAGAAACCGCGCCAGGCCGACAGTTTGCGCGCGATGGAGCGGGCGTTGAGGCCGCGGCCATGCAGTTGCGCGGCGAATTTGCGGATCTGGAAGTGTGAGACGGCAGCCAGGGCGACATCGGCAGCTTGCGCCAGCATGCTCAATTCACTGAGGTCGCGGGCGTAGCTGCTGACTGTGTGGGGCGACAACATGCGCTGGCTTTGCAGGCTGTCGAGATAGCGTTCGACGTGACGATCAGCAGCGATTTGGGTGGATTCGGCGCTCACACGAATGGTCGCGGGAAAAGGAGATGTTTCAGTGTAGCAGGCAGGCCAGGGCGGCGCTGGCGGTTTCGCCGATGCGCGTCAGGAAATCGGTGCCCATGTCGGCACTGAAGCGGCTTGGATCGGGCGAGCCCAACACCAGCAGGCCAAAGGCTTCGGGAGCAGCACCGACGCGCAGCGGCAACATCGAGATCGATTTTACCGAAGCGGCGTCTTCGAGCCAGCCGGCTGCTTCGAATTCATTATTGGGGCCGCAAAACGGCGTGGTCAAGCCATTGGCGAAGATGCGCGCATCTTCCGATACGGTCGCGGTGTACCAGTGACCGTCATGCTTTTCGGCGATGTTCCACAGTCGCAGCGTGACTTGCGGCACATTGAAAATGCTTTGCAGATTGCCGGACAGCGTTTGCGGCAGGTCGGCATCGTTGCGGGCCAGTAGCAGCGAGCGTGTCCAGGATTGGAATTTGCTGGTGATCTCGTCATTCTCTTGCGCGATACGCAGCAAGTCCGCCATGTGCAATTCTTGCACCTTGATCTTTTCACGCAGGATTTCCATCTGGCGCTCTTGCAGCGAGATGGCGCGTCCCAGCAACGGACTGGTGAGTTTGATCCGGCCCAGCAACTCGGCATGCTCTTCAAAGAAGTGCGGATGGTCGAGCAGGTAGTCGGCGATCAAGTCGGAGTCCAGTTGGGTCATGTGCGTGCTTGTTGGGTTGAATGGTCTGTCGGCGCTGCGTTTGTCTGTACCAAACGGTTCGGGCTTGCATATCCGCAATATCGCGAGATTATCTACGCTATCGCCGGGGCTGACAACTTTTTAATCAGGAAGCAGGACATTGGCGGCATTCCAATAAAAACGGGCTTACATGATTGCTCATGTAAGCCCGAATTGTTCAATCAAGTTCTGATTCTGACGTTTACACGTCAGAGCTTCAGAGACTTAAATTAGAACTTGTGACGGATACCAACAGTAACTGCTGTTTGGCTAGCGTCGTTACCAGTTGTGTCACCAACCACGCCTGGGTTCTTCATGTCTTTAGCACGCAGGTTCGACACGAATGCGTACAGGTCAGTACGCTTCGACAGCCAGTAGTCTGTACCCAGGTTGTACTGAGTCAGCTTGCCCTTACCGTTCAGGCCATCGAAAGTGGCTGTTGTGTAATCAACAGCAGCCAGCAGCTTCAACGATGGAGTCAGCGAGTAAGCTGTACCGATTTCCCACATGTCAGCCTTGCGCGAGTTTGCCAGGGTTGCTGTGGTTGTGCGATTTGCTGCTGTCAGAGCGACAGGAGTCGACAAGGCTGCCAGGTTTGCAGTCGTGTTCAGGTCTTGCTTGACGCGCGACCAGTTACCGTAGACGCGTGCTGGGCCGAACTGATAGCTGGCGACCAAGTTGAACACCTTAACTGCTGTGCTGCCTGCGTTTGCAGTAACAGTGTTCACACTAGCTGCAGTCGAAGTCGAAGGAATCAGGCTGACGTCCGACGGAGTCGCGCCGGCTTTGGATTGGTAGTAGTTGGCACCCAGACCCAGTGGGCCGTTGTCGTACTTAGCGCCCAGACCGAACGATTGGCCAGCCGAAGTCTTGCCAGCTGTTTCGCCGAAACCGTAGATCACGTTACCAGTGAAGCCACCCAGGCTGTTGGTGGTGTAGGTGATCGAGTTGTTGGTACGTGTACCTTGCAGACGGTTCAGGCCCGAACCCGCGTTCGAAACAACGCCACCGAAATCGTTCACCGATGTGTAGGCGCTGATGGTATCAGCGAAGTCAGTTTGACGACCCAGCAAAACAGTACCGAAGCCACCGTTCAGACCGACAACCGATTTACGACGGAACAGGTTCGAACCAGTAACAGCGTCGGAACCTTGCAGGCCGCCGTTGTCATTGGTGAAGCCAGTTTCCAATTGGAACACTGCATTCAGACCGCCGCCCAGATCTTCAACGCCCTTGAAACCGATACGGGAACCTTGGATGTTGCCGGAGTTCACTGCAAACTTGCTGCCAGTGTTAGTGCCGCCAGCTGGAGTTTGAGCCTTGCTTGTGTATGTAACGCCGGTATCGATGATACCGTAGATAGTAACGGAGCTTTGTGCTTGTGCAGCACCTGCAAACGCGCCGAGAACGGCCAGTGCAAGCAGAGATTTTTTCATTTGACATCCTTCTATAAAAATAGTCTTGAGGATCCGTACATCTAGTCGGATGGTGAGACATTAAGGGTTCTCATTAACCCTCGCCTCAGATTGGTCGTTTGGCGGACGAAGTTTTGGTTGAAATTCCGAAACTCCTACACGAGTGTTGTTTTTTTCTAACGCTTTAAGTGTGAATCTCTCCCAGGTCGCGCTTTTTAAGAGTGCGTGATGTCATACGGCTACGAAATTGTTTTTGCGGCAATAAAGTCGGATTTAAAGACTTGAATTGTTGTTTTAAAGCTCCAGATTGGTATCTAAAGCTAGGTATTAAAAAAATATAGTGATTTATGGGGGATAATTTTTTCCTTCGAAAGTGGGCTTGGATTGATTTATGGCGAGTCGGGAAGATTTGGCAATTATTCGGGCGGCGCGTGCCGGGCAGTCTGAGGCGCAGTTGGCCTTAGGGCGACGCTACCTGTTTGGCGGCAATGGTTTGCCGCAAAGTTTCGCTACGGCGCTGCATTGGTTGGATCGTGCCGCGCGCCAGGGGGCCGCAGATGCCTGGTCCCTGATCGGCGAACACATCCCCTATGACGTGGTGGCGCAGGCACCCAGGCCGCTGGATTACGTGCTCTGGTATGAGCGGGCGTTTGACGGTGGCCTGCAGGCTGCCGGTCTGGTGTTTGCCCGTCTGGTGTTGGCGCATAAGGCGCAGCCGGACGCGCAATCGATGCTGGCCAAGGCGATCAAGGTGCTGGAGGTCGAAGCGCATGCCGGTACTGCCGAGGCGCAGTGGTTATTGTCCCAGCAGCAGGCCGTTGAACAGATTGCGGGCGCCGCACACGCAACTGTAAGCGGAGAGGCGAGTCAAGCGGCCGTCGATGTGGCCACTCAGTGGGCGCAAAAGGCCGCCGATGCGGGCGTGGGCCCGGCGCAATTGTCCTTGGCCGATGCCGCTTGGTTGCGCTTGGACCGGGCAGACTTCATCCGACGCGGTTTGCCGCTGGGGCGTTCCTTGCTGGCGCAATATGGCGCAGGCTTGCCGCAAATGAATGCGCCGTCGGAAGCGCTGGCGCGGCATTTGGGCGAAGGCAATATTGTGTTGTTGTCGCGCCTGGCCCAGGTGCTCACGCAAATTGATGGCGTCGGCGTTGACGAAGCGCAGCAATTGCTGGAGTTGGGCGCCTATGCCGACGACAAGGCGGCGCAACTGGCGCTCGGCTTGTTCTTTGCGCGCATGCAAGAAGACGGCAGCCGTGCCTTTCCCGGCTTCGGGTCTGCTAATTATAAGAAAGCGATACGTTGGCTGACGCAGGCCGGCGAACGCGGCCTGGCGCCGGGGTGGTTCGCCTTGTCGCGGATTTACCTGAAGCCGGAGTTTTCCCAGCGCAATCTTGCCGATGCGCAGCATTATCTTGAGCGTGCCGCCGAAATGGGGCATGCGCTGGCGCAGCTGGAGTGCGGCAGCAGCGCCTGGCGTAATCGCCGCGACGATCCGTCCAATGATGTGCGCGCGGTCTATTGGTTGCAGAAGGCGGCAGTGCAAAACAATGCCGACGCCCGCGATTTACTGGGCAAAATCGCCGATCGGCCGATGCCGGCGGCCTGGGCGGTCGAGGCGCGGCGCCATATGACACGCGAGTTCCTGAGCGCCTATCCATTCCTGGCGGCGCGACTTGAGTTGGCCATCTTGTTCGGATTAACACGCCCCGAAGCCTTGTTGATTGATCTGAAGCAGGCCGATTGCGGTCATTGCCTGGTGGTCGATATCCGCGACTACTATGCGCGCAGCAAGCGACGCCTGGTATTGATCGAGACCGGCGACGAGCGGCAGGTGCTCAATCGCATCGGGCGTTTGTTCGAGGATGTGGACTGCAGCCTGAGCGGGCCGGAAGGAAATTATCGCCAACGCATGTATCGCTTGAAAACGGCGCTGCCGCAGGCGGTTGATGAAAGCGAAGAAGAGGGTGATTTGGCGGAGGAGTCCTGATCCGCTATTTAATAGAGGCTCTATTTAGAAGCCATATTAGTTAGTGTAGGCAAGCAGGCAACAAAAAGAGATGGCGCTGGCCATCTCTTTTGTTTGTTGACTGTATCTCGGAAGCCGTACGCTCAGATATCGATCTCGCCTTCAAATACTGACACGGCCGGACCGGTCATCATCACCGGCTGGCCGGGGCCGCTCCAGTTGATCACCAACTCACCGCCATGGGTTTGCACCGCGACCGGCGTATCTAGCTCGCCGCGACGGATGCCCGCCACTACCGCCGCGCAGGCGCCGGTGCCGCAAGCGAGGGTTTCGCCGACGCCGCGCTCGAAGACGCGCAAATTGACGTTGTGGCGATCGACGACTTGCATGAAGCCGGCATTGACCCGCTTGGGGAAGCGTTGATGACGTTCGATCAGCGGACCATCGACCAGCACCGGCGCAGCTTCGGTGTCTGCGACAATTTGCACGGCATGCGGGTTGCCCATCGACACCACGGAAATCCAGGCGGTATTGCCAGCCACGTCCAGCGGCCATAGCGTGTCGTCGCCCTCGGTCTTGCTGCTCAGCCCACTGGCGTCAAACGGCACTTGTGTGGGAGTCAGGACCGGCGCACCCATGTCGACTGTCACGCGGCCGTCTTCTTCCAGAGTGGGTTCGATCACGCCAGACATGGTTTCCACGCGGATAGCGCGCTTGCTGGTCAGGCCCTTGTCGCTGACAAACCTGGCGAAAGCGCGCGCGCCGTTGCCGCATTGCTCGACTTCGCCACCGTCGGCGTTGTAAATCCGATAGCGAAAATCAATGCCCGGCGTTTGGGTTTTTTCCACCACGAGCATCTGGTCGGCGCCGATGCCGAAACGGCGGTCAGCGATGAACTTCCATTGATCCGGCGTCAGATCGATGTCTTGATGAATGGCGTCGATGACAACGAAATCATTGCCAGCGCCGTGCATTTTGGTGAATTTGATTTTCATGACACTAATTATAGATGCTGGATGCGGCTAGTCATCCTGGCCGTATACATTAGTTAGGCCCTCCGGCTGGGTTTTAAAGCGCTTGTGCGCCCAAAAATATTCCGCCGGGGCTTCCAGCACGCGCTGTTCAATGAAGGCATTCATCCTGCGTGTGGCTTCCACGATATCGTCGCCGGGATAATTTTCCCAGGCCGGGTAGAACGTGGTTTTCCAGCCTTGGTAATTTGGAAGGAAGGTCGTGATCATCGGCACCACGTTGGCGTGTGTCGCGGCGGCAATGCGCGCGGTTGCAGTCAGCGTGGCCGCCGGCCTGCCGAAGAAGGGGACGAACTCGGCATCGCGCAGGCCGAAATCCATGTCCGGTAACATGATGAACGGCAAGCCGTCGCGCATCGCGCGGATGATGGGTTTGACGCCTTTTTCACGCGACAACAGGGTCACCGGCCTGAAGCGCGAACGGCCTTTGAGCAAAGCCTGGTCGACGATCTCATTTTGTTGTTTGGCGTAAATAGTGCAAATCGACAGATCCGAATTGAGCACCAGCGCGATGCCGGGGATTTCCAGGCAGACAAAATGCGGGCACAGCAAAATGGTCGGCCCGGATTTGATCACGTCTACCGGCACGCCAGAATCAATCTTGATCAGGCGCTTGAGACGTTTTTCCGAAGCCCACCATAAAATACCGCGCTCCAACGCGCTGCGTGCATAGGCCTGGAAATGCTGACGGGCAATCGTCTCACGCTCGGCCTCTGTCTTCTCCGGAAAGCAAAGGCGCAAATTGGTCAGCGTGATGTGGCGACGCGGCTTCATGATAATGAACAACAACGAACCCAGTGCTTCGCCCAGGCGGCCCAGGATAGGCAGCGGTAGCCAGTGCAGCAGCCACATCACGGCAATCAGCGCCCTCATGGCGCGGCCCCGGGGGCGCTGACGCCGGGGGGCGTCTTGTAGCGGTTATAGCTCCAGATATATTGTGCAGGGCAGCGTGAAATCAGTTTTTCCATCGCCTGGTTGATGGCGCGTGCTTGTTGCTCAGACGTGTCGCCGAGTGTTTCTTCGAAGGCGACGAAACGGATCACGAAGCCACGGCCCCAGGACAAGCGCTCGGCATATGACAAGATGATGGGCGCGCCGCTCATCTGGTGCATCTTGGCCGATAGCGTCATGGTGTAGGCCGGTTTGCCGAAAAAGTCGGCCCACACGCCTTCGCCATGCTGCGGCACCTGGTCCGGCAGCAAGCCAATGGCCTTGCCGGCTTTCAAGGCTTTCAACAAGACGCGTACACCGGATAGATTGGCCGGCGCCAGATGCAGGTTCGGGCGCGAGCGCGCACCTTCGATCAATGGCTTGAGCGCGGCCTTGCGCGGCGGGCGATAGAGCGCGGTGAGCGAGGTTCGTTCGGCAATCGCCTGCGCAATGATTTCAAAGCAGCCGAGATGCGGGGTCAGGAACACGACGCCGGTTTTGGCATCCAGCGCTTGTTGCGCCAATTCCCAATTTTCGATACGCGCCGTGCGCAAAACACGCTTGGGCGAGGCGCACCAGACGAACGGCAATTCAAAGATGCCTTTGCCCGCTTCGTTGATTGCTGTAAATAAATGTGGGCGGTAGCCGGCGCGCGTCAGATTTTCCTTCAGGCGCTTGCGGTAGGACGGGGAAGCCAGGTAGACAAGCCAGCCCATCGCGATCCCGATCAGATGCAGCACGGGCAGCGGAAGCAGAGAGAGCAGGCGGAATAAAGAAAAAAGCATACTTGCCGTTAAGGATAATAATGCTGCGAAATTGCCGATTTTTTGCAAGACGCGTAAAATAGCATGAAAGCCGTCGAGTTAATGACAACTTGCGAGACGGGATATAAATTTCGCTAAAGCGTCGCAGGCCAGGGATCAGCCGCGACATGGTAAATCTCTAACTGCAGGAGCATGTGATGTCCAATGAATACCTCTTTACTTCCGAATCCGTCTCGGAAGGTCACCCAGACAAAGTAGCCGACCAGATTTCCGATGCGATTCTGGATGCCATCTTTGCACAAGATCCGCTGTCGCGCGTCGCTGCCGAGACCCTGTGCAATACCGGTCTGGTCGTGCTGGCCGGTGAAATCACCACGCGCGCCAATGTCGACTACATCGACGTCGCCCGCGAAACCATCAAGCGCATCGGTTACGACAACGCCGACTACGGCATCGACTACAAGAGCTGCGCCGTGCTGGTCGCCTACGACAAGCAATCGCCCGATATCGCCCAAGGCGTGGACGAAGGCAAGGGCCTCGACCTCGACCAGGGTGCCGGCGACCAGGGCCTGATGTTCGGCTACGCTTGCGACGAAACCCCGGAACTGATGCCCGCTGCGATCTATTACGCACACCGGATCGTCGAACGCCAATCGCAACTGCGCAAGGACGGCCGCCTGCCATGGCTGCGTCCTGATGCTAAATCGCAAGTGACGCTGAAGTATGTCGACGGCCGCCCGGTCGCGATCGACACCATTGTGTTGTCCACGCAACATGCGCCGGAAATGGAACACAAAGCCATCGAAGAAGCCGCGATCGAAGAAATCATCCGTCCGGTGGTGCCGGCTGAATGGCTGAAGAATACCCGTTATCTGATCAATCCTACCGGCCGTTTCGTTATCGGCGGTCCGCAAGGCGATTGTGGCCTGACCGGTCGCAAGATCATCGTCGACACCTACGGCGGCGCAGCTCCGCACGGCGGCGGCGCGTTCTCGGGCAAGGATCCTTCCAAGGTCGACCGTTCGGCCGCCTATGCCGGCCGTTATGTCGCCAAGAACATCGTGGCAGCCGGCCTGGCCTCGCGTTGCCAGATCCAGGTGTCGTACGCGATCGGTATCGCCAAGCCGACTTCGGTCATGGTGACCACCTTCGGCACCGGCAAGATCAGCGACGAAAAGCTGGCTGAACTGGTGTTGGAACACTTTGACCTGCGTCCAAAAGGCATCGTGCAAATGCTCGATCTGCTGCGCCCTATCTATCAGAAGACCGCTGCTTACGGCCACTTCGGCCGCGAAGAGCCGGAATTCTCGTGGGAACGTACCGACAAGGCTGCTGCACTCAAGGCCGCGGCAGGCTTCTAAGAACGAAGGGACCGCGGCGCGTCTGCGGTCCCTGCCGATAAACCGGTGCGCCGGTTTATCGATGTACGCTGGCATTTCGTACATAAAGTGATTTACAATGCCTTTCCGTATCAAGGAGCGTTGCGACAAGACTCAGATCTTGCCAGGCTTGATACCGTCACCAAGCAACTGCGCTCACGTTACTTTTTTTCTGATTATTCGAAAGGAGGGCGTGAACAACGCCGCAGTCATGACTACCAATTCCAAATTTACCGATTATGTGATCGCTGATATCAGCCTGGCGCAATGGGGCCACAAAGAGATCAAGATCGCTGAAACCGAAATGCCCGGCCTGATGGCCATCCGTGAAGAATTCGCTGCTGCACAACCGCTCAAGGGCGCGCGCATCACCGGTTCCATCCACATGACCATCCAGACCGCCGTGCTGATCCAGACGCTGGAAGCGCTGGGCGCCAAGGTCCGTTGGGCATCCTGCAACATCTACTCGACACAAGACCACGCTGCCGCTGCGATCGCCGACAAAGGCACTCCGGTGTTCGCGTTCAAGGGCGAGTCGCTGGACGATTACTGGGAATTCACGCACCGCATCTTCGAATGGGAAGGCGGCGAGAACGAACAAGCCAACATGATCCTCGACGACGGCGGCGACGCAACCCTGCTGCTGCATCTGGGGACACGTGCTGAAAAAGACGCATCGGTGCTGAACAACCCGACTTCGGAAGAAGAAATCTGCCTGTTCAACTCCATCAAGAAAAAGCTGGCGACGTCGCCCAGCTGGTATTCCACCCGTCTGGCGCAAATCAAGGGCGTGACCGAAGAAACCACTACCGGCGTGCATCGCCTGTATCAGATGCACAAGGACGGCAAGCTGGCGTTCCCGGCCATCAACGTCAACGACTCCGTCACCAAGTCCAAGTTCGACAACCTGTACGGCTGCCGTGAATCGCTGGTCGACGGCATCAAGCGCGCCACCGATGTCATGATCGCCGGCAAGGTCGCCGTCATCGCCGGTTACGGTGATGTGGGCAAGGGCTCGGCGCAAGCCATGCGCGCGTTGTCGGCACAAGTCTGGGTCACTGAAATCGATCCTATCTGTGCACTGCAAGCGGCCATGGAAGGCTATCGCGTCGTCACCATGGATTATGCGGCTGAGCACGGCGATATTTTCGTTACCTGCACCGGCAACTACCATGTGATCACGCACGACCACATGAAGAAGATGAAAGACCAAGCCATCGTCTGCAACATCGGCCACTTCGACAACGAAATCGAAGTCGCCGCACTGAAGCAATACAGCTGGGAAAACATCAAGCCGCAAGTCGATCACATCATCTTCCCTGATGGCAAGCGTATCATCCTGCTGGCGGAAGGTCGCCTGGTCAACCTCGGTTGCGGCACCGGTCATCCGTCGTACGTGATGAGCTCGTCGTTTGCCAACCAGACCATCGCCCAGATCGAGTTGTTCGTGAACACCAAGAGCTATCCGGTCGGCGTCTACACGCTGCCGAAGCACCTGGACGAAAAGGTCGCCCGCCTGCAGTTGAAGAAACTCAACGCGCAGCTGAGCACCCTGACAGCAGAGCAAGCTTCTTATATCGGCGTGAAGTCGGATGGCCCTTACAAGCCAGATCACTACCGTTATTAATCAGCCGGCCGGGCACCGCCCGGCTGTCTGCTTTTCATTGGTTTTATCCGCCATCGGCCGGATTGCAGCAATTGCATAGATTGTTGGGATTCGGCCGATGCGTCGCTCGAAAGGACACTTGATGCGTTTGCTCATACTCTGGCTGATCAATGCGCTGGCCCTGCTCGCCGTGCCTTACCTGATGCACTCGGTGCAGGTTGACAGCTTTGGCGCCGCCCTGATCGCCGCGCTGATACTCGGCTTCGTCAATACGCTGGTGCGCCCGGTGCTGGTGATCCTGACCCTGCCCGTCACGCTGGTGACGCTGGGTTTGTTCATCCTTGTGATCAATGGCCTGATGTTCTGGGTGGTGGCGCAGTTGGTCGGCGGTTTCCATGTCGCGGGTTTCTGGGCGGCGGTCGGCGGCGCGCTGTTGTACAGCATCGTCTCCTGGGCCTTGTCCACGCTGCTCTTGAAATCCGGACGTAATTGATTGCGCAGTGAATTGATTTCGGATCGACTCCTCATGACACAACATAATTTCAGCATCGAGTTCTTCCCGCCCAAGACGCCGGAAGGCACGGAAAAACTGCGCGCGACCCGCGCCAAGCTGGCCGAATTGCAACCGAAGTATTTTTCGGTCACCTTCGGTGCCGGCGGTTCGACCCAACAAGGCACGCTCGATACGGTGCTCGAGATCATGCGCGAAGGGCATGTCGCCGCGCCGCATCTGTCTTGCATCGGCAGCTCGCGTGAGGCATTGCGCGAGATCCTCACTAATTACAAGTCGCACGGCATCAAGAAACTGGTGGCTTTGCGCGGCGACTTGCCGAGCGGCTACGGCGCGGTCGATTTTTCGTCCGGAGAATTCCGCTACGCCAATGAACTGGTGGAGTTCATCCGCGCCGAAACCGGCGACTGGTTCCACATTGAAGTCGGCGCCTATCCTGAAATGCATCCGCAGGCCAGATCGCCGCAGGACGATGTGCAACAATTCGCGCGCAAGGTGAAGGCCGGTGCCGATGCCGCCATCACGCAATACTTCTACAATCCCGACGCTTACTTCCATTTTGTCGAGGACGTGCAAAAGCTTGGTGTAAATGTACCCATCGTGCCGGGCATCATGCCGATCACGAACTACACGCAACTGATGCGTTTCTCCGATATGTGCGGCACTGAAATACCACGCTGGATTCGCCTCAAGCTGGCCAGCTACGGCGACGACAGTGAATCGATCCGGGCCTTCGGTCTCGATGTCGTCACGCGCCTGTGCGAACAATTGCTGGAAGGTGGCGCGCCCGGCTTGCACTTCTATACGCTCAATCAACCGGGTGCGACGATGGCAATCTGGCAACGACTGGTGGATTAAGCCAAGTTGTCGATGCGTAGCATGTAAAAAGCCGGCTGATGCCGGCTTTTTCTTTGGCGCAGACGGGGACGTCAGGGGCCGCTGATGATCAGGTCCAGCGCGATGTCATGCGCTTCAGCCGCAAAATCCACCAAGGCATCCGCATAGGCGATGCCGAGCGTCAGCGGCCGTGGCGCTTGCGCCAGGGTGCGGTCGTAGTAGCCGCCGCCATAACCCAGCCGCAGGCGTTCGCCATTGAAGCCCAGGCAAGGGATCAGCAAAGCCTGCGGTTGCACGATGTCCCCCTGCGCCGGCACCGAGGTGCCCATGGCATCCTTGACCAGCGCATCGCCCGGCGTCCAGCGAATAAATTCCAGCGGCAATTCTTTTCCGCGAATAATCGGCAGGCACAGGTGCACGCCTTGGGCACTCAGCGCGTTATAGGCCGGATACAGGTCCGGTTCTTGTCGGATCGGATGGTAAACCCCGAGGCGGGTAACCGGGTTGGCGTGCAACCAGGCCAGCAGGCGGGCGCAGATGGCCACCTCCGCTGCCGCCTTGGCGCTCGGCGTGAGGGTCTTGCGGGCCGCCAGCAAACGGTTGCGCAGCACGGATTTTTCCGTCGCCGCGGCAGCGTCGGACGGCCTGGTATCGCGTGCTATCCTTGAAGTTGTCATCTGTCTCAATCTAAGGCTGTCTAAGTATGCAATTAAAGAAATGCGTGGTTGTGATTACCTGTGTCGCTGCAGCGGCAATCAGTTTTGCGATGCCGGCGTATGCGCAAAAACGTCCTTCCGCCAATGCTGCGCCCGATGACATTTTCCTCGCCTTGCGCGATGCTGCGCGCGCCGACGACTCGGTCGCGGCGATGAACCTGGCGACGCGCCTGCCTGATTATGTCATCCCCTCTTATGTCGACTATTATCGGCTCAAACCGCGTGTACGCGACTTCAGCGCCTCGGTTGCCGAGATCCGCGATTTCCTGACGCGCTATGACGGCAGCGCCATCGCCGACCGCCTGCGCAACGACTGGTTGTTGGCGCTCGGCAAAACCGGCGACTGGACCACCTTCGACGAGCAGTATCCGCAATTCTTGCTGAACGACGATGTCCAGGTCAAATGCTTTGCGCTCAATTCGCGCGCCCTCAAGGGCCAGAATGTCGCCGACGAGGCGCGCGCCTTGCTGACCAGTCCCAAGGATTACGGTCAGGGTTGCAGCGACCTGATCGGCACCCTGGCGCAAAACCACCAGTTCGGCGAAAGCGACCTGTGGGCGCAGATTCGCCAGGCCGTTGAGGCGGGCAGCAGTACCGTCGCGCGTCGCGCCGCCATCTTCACCGATAACGGCGACGTCAGCCTGCAACAAGTCATCGATAAACCGGCGCTGCTGCTGGCGCGCGGACCGGGGCAGGGGCGCACCGCGCATGAGTTGTACCTCATCGCCATCGGCCGTGCTGCCAAAACCAATCCGCAGCAAGCTGCCATGTTCCTCGGCAACGCCGCCGGCCTGACGGCGCAGGAGCAAGCCATCGCCTGGGCCCAGATCGCCTTGCCGGCATCAATGAAGCTGATGCCGGAAGCGATCGATTACTGGCGCAAGACCAAGGACGCGCCGCTGTCCTACGAAGCCTATCAATGGAAGGCGCGCATTGCCTTGCGCGCCGGTGATTGGAAGATGGTCAAGTCCACCATCGAGGCCATGCCGGCTGCGCTGCGCAGCGACATCACCTGGACTTACTGGCTGGCGCGCGCGTTGAAGGAAGACGGTCAGACCGAAGCTGCACAACGCTTGTTCCAGTCGATTGCTTCGAATGTCAGTTTTTACGGTCAGTTGGCGACCGAAGACCTGGGCCAGAAAATTATGATTCCACCCGGCCCGGTGCCGCCGACGCCGGCCGAGATCGCGCCGATGGCGCAAAACGCCGGCTTCAAGCGCGCGCTCAAATTCTACGATCTGAACATGCGCTATGAAGGCATCCGCGAATGGAACTGGGAGTTGCGCAAGATGAGCGACCGCCAGTTGCTCGCCGCCGCCGAATTCGCGCGCCAGAGCGATGTGCTCGACCGCATGGTCAACACCTCGGACCGCACCAAGTCCGAGATGGATTTCACGCAACGCTTCCCGGCGCCGCACCTGACCGAGATGAGCGCCAACACACGTCCGCTCGGCCTGGAAAACGCCTGGGTCTACGGCCTCATCCGTCAGGAATCGCGGTTCATCAAAAATGCCAAATCTTATGTCGGCGCCTCCGGCCTGATGCAGCTGATGCCATCGACGGCGAAATACGTCGCCAAGAAAATCGGCCTGACGGAATTTTCGCAAGACCAGATCAACGACATCAACACCAACCTGCTGCTCGGCACGAGCTACCTCAACATGGTGCTCAACAACCTCGACGGCTCGCAGGCATTGGCGACGGCGGCTTACAACGCTGGTCCGGGGCGTCCGCGCACCTGGCGCTCAACCTTGAACCGCACGGTGGAAGGCGCGATCTTCGCCGAGTCGATTCCGTTCAATGAGACGCGCGGCTACGTCAAGAACGTGATGTCCAACGCGACCTATTACGCGGCCATGTTCGAAAACAAGCCGCAGTCGCTCAAGCAACGGCTCGGCACGGTAGCGCCACGCAGCAATACCCCGACCGACTTGCCTTGATCTTGCCGTTAGCGGACAAGGCTGCGGTGGGGCGAGAAAAGCAAAGAAAGCGACAACTGAGCATGGCGTATAAAAATATATTGGTCATCGGCGGTTCCGGCTTCATCGGCAGCCAGCTGGTGGCGCAACTGGCGCGCACCAGCAGCAGCCGGATCACGGTGCCAACCCGGCGTTACGAGCGCAGCAAGCAATTGCTGGTGATGCCGACCGTGCGCACGGTCATCGCCGATGTGCATGACGAGGCCGCGCTTGACGGTTTGTTCGGCGGTGTTGATGTCGTCATCAATCTGGCCGGCATTTTGCATTCGCGCAGCGCTGCGCGCGGCAGCGATTACGGTCCCGACTTCCAGCATGTACACGTCGATTTGCCACGCAAGATCGTCGCCGCTTGTGCGCGTCATGGCGTCAAACGCTACCTCCACATGAGTGCGTTGGGTGCCTCGGCGCAAGCGCCGTCGATGTATTTACGCTCCAAAGCCGCCGGCGAGGCCGTCGCATTTGCCGATCCTTCCATCGTTACGACGGTATTCCGGCCGTCGGTGGTCTTCGGCGAAGAGGACCGTTTCCTGAACCTGTTCGCGGCCTTGCAAAAAGTGTTTCCGCTGATGCCGCTGGGTGGCGCCGACGCCAAATTCCAGCCGGTCTATGTCGGCGATGTGGCGCAGGCATTCGTTGCCGCCTTGCAGCGCGCAACTACCGGCGGCAAGACATATGAGCTGGCCGGACCCAAGGTTTATCGCCTGCGCGAGCTGGTCTACCTGGCCGGCGTCTATTCCGGACATGCGCGTCCTGTCGTGGGTTTGTCGCCGCTGTTGGCAAATTTGCAAGCCTTGTGCCTGGAATATTTGCCAGGACGCATGATGAGTCGCGATAATCTGGCTTCCATGCAGGTGGATAATGTTGCTGCTGCACCGATTGCCGCCGAACTGGGCATTGTCCCGGTCGCGCTGGAAGCGGTGGCGCCGCGTTACCTGGCCGGCGTGCACATGCAGCAGCAATTGGATGCCCACCGCCGCGGCGCGCGTCGTTGAGGCGGCACCAGTCATACAAAGGATAGCCATGCAGAATACCGAACTCGATCCTACCCTCTCGGCCACGCTGGAGAAGGCCGGCAAGAATGCCATCACGCTCGTCATCGGCAACAAGAATTACTCGTCCTGGTCGATGCGTCCGTGGGTGGTGCTGACCGCCTTCGACATCCCGTTCCGCGAAATCCGCATTTGCCTCGATCAGGCCGACACTGCCAGCAAGATCGCCGAATACTCCGCCGCCGGCCGCGTGCCGGTCTTGCTCGACGGCCAGACCCACATCTGGGATTCGCTGGCGATTTGCGAATACCTGGCTGAGCAATTCCCGGACCGTGCTCTGTGGCCGCAAGAAACCGCCGCGCGCGCCGTCGCCCGCAGCATCACCGCCGAAATGCACTCCGGCTTCATGGGGCTGCGCAGCGCCATGAGCATGGACATTCGCGGCAGCTATCCAGGCAAAGGACGCACGCCGGAAGCCCAGGGCGACATCGGCCGTGTCTGCGAAATCTGGGAAGACTGCCTGTCCGAATTCGGCCATCACGAATTCCTGTTCGGCGATTTCTCGATTGCCGACGCGTTTTATGCGCCTGTCGTGATGCGCTTTCGCAGCTACCAGGTGTCGCTGGCGCCGGCGCTGCAGGCCTATGTCGATCGCGTCGTTGCGCATCCGGCGGTCGCCAAGTGGATCGCCGAGGCGCTAGCCGAAAAAGAAATCTTGCCCGACCATTGAGCCCTTGATGAAAACCTATGTCGTCGGCGGCGCGGTGCGCGATGAACTGCTCGGCTTGCCGGTGCAGGACCACGACTACGTGGTCGTCGGCGCCACGCCTGAAGACATGTTGGCGCGCGGTTTTCGTCCAGTCGGCAAAGACTTTCCGGTGTTCCTGCATCCCGACACGCAAGAGGAATACGCGCTGGCGCGCACCGAGCGCAAGACCGCACCGGGCTATAAAGGCTTTGTGTTTCACACCGATAGCGCCGTCACGCTGGAGCAAGACCTGGCGCGACGCGACCTCACCATCAATGCCATCGCCAAGGGCGAAGACGGCGTGCTGGTTGATCCCTATCACGGCCGGCGCGACATCCAGCAACGCATATTCCGCCACGTCTCCGACGCTTTTGTGGAAGACCCGGTGCGCATCTTGCGCCTTGCGCGTTTCGCTGCGCGCTTCGCCGATTTCACGGTGGCGCCGGAAACCAATACGCTGATGCAGGCGATGGTGCGCGCCGGCGAAGTCGATGCGCTGGTGCCCGAGCGCGTGTGGCAAGAACTGGCGCGCGGCATGATGGAGCAGCAGCCGTCGCGCATGTTCGCGGTGCTGCGCGACTGTGGCGCGCTGGAGCGCATCCTGCCCGAACTCAATGCCCTGTGGGGCGTGCCGCAGCCGGCCAAATACCATCCTGAAATCGACACAGGCGTGCACGTCATGATGGTGCTTGACTATGCAGCGAGCAGTTCCTATTCGCTCGGCGTGCGCTTCGCCGCGCTGATGCACGACCTTGGCAAGGGCACCACGCCGTCCGATCTGTGGCCTAGTCATCACGGTCACGAAGGCCGCAGTGTCGAACTGGTGCAGGGCATTTGCGATCGCCTCAAAGTCCCCAACGATTGTCGCGACCTGGCCGTGATCACCGCGCGCGAACATGGCAATGTCGGTCGTGCATTTGAGTTGCGTCCCGCTACCATCGTCAACTTGCTGGCGCGTTGCGACGGTTTTCGCAAACCGGAGCGCTTCCACCAGATGTTGCAGGCATCAGAATGCGATCGTCGCGGCCGCACCGGTTTTGAAGACGTCGAATTTCCGCAGCTGGACTACCTCATGGGTGCGCTCAAAGCCGCACAGGGCGTCGATGCCGGCGCCATCGCGGCCAAATGCAAGGAACAGCCGCAACGCATTCCGGAAGCGATACTGGCAGCGCGGACCGAGGCGGTGGCCGACTATGCCGCCCAGGTACGCTAAGTCGCCGTCATGTCTAAATTATCGAGCCGGCTCGACAGCCTCAAGCGCGCCATCATTGAGGCCTCGGACAAACCGCTGATCCTCGTCAAGGAGCTATCGCCGCGTTCGCGTCGACATCTGCTGCGACATTTCCTGGCACTGGAAGAGAAGGACAGGCTGCTGCGCTTCGGTACCAAACTGTCCGATGAACTGGTGACCAGCTACGTCGAAAAAATCGACTTTTCACGCGACACCATCTTCGGCGTCTACGATCGCAAACTACGCTTGCTCGGCGTCGGCCACCTGGCCTTCGCGCCGCGCGAGGCGTCGCGCGTGGCCGGCGCCACCATCAAGGCGCGCGTGGCGGAATTCGGGGTGTCGGTCGCGGCCGCGGCGCGCGGCATGGGCGTGGGCACCAAGCTGTTCGAGCGCGGCGCCATGCATTGCCGCAATGTCGATGTCGATACGCTTTACATGCATTGCCTGTCGTCCAACAAGGTCATGATGCACATCGCCAGAAAAGCCGGGATGGAAATCCATCGTGACTATGGCGAGGCCGATGCCTACCTCAAACTCCAGCCGGCCAATTCGGTCACGGTGTTCCAGGAAGCCATGGAAGAACAGGTCGCGATGATCGACTACATCGTCAAGGCCAACCTGCGCGCGCTCTTCAAATGGGTTGGCAAGGTCACCGGCATCGGCAGGCCGAAAGCATAAGCAGGGGCATTGGCAGGTCTCTGCAGATTCGGCGCATAATATGGCTATCAGCGTATTTTGAAATTCATCCCCATGGAAACCTCCGTCTCTACCGACGATTTCTTTGCCAGCGTCGCGACAAAATCCGACAGCGGGGCATTGCGCGGCGATTACACTCACGCCGACAAGAACTACGTCGTGGCTCAGAACTGGGCCGCCTACACCCCCGAACAACACGCGCTCTGGCGTCGCCTGTATGAGCGCCAGGCCAAGCTGATCCCGGGACGCGCATGCGACGTCTTCCTCGACAGCATCAAGGCGCTCGATGTGTCGCAAGGTGTCCCGCAATTCGAGCGCACCACCGACGCTTTGTACCAGGCCACCGGCTGGCAACTGGTCGCAGTGCCGGGACTGGTGCCGGACCACACCTTCTTTGAACACTTGGCCAATCGTCGCTTCCCGGTGACGGTGTGGTTGCGTGAAGAACATGAGTTCGATTACATCGTCGAGCCCGATGTCTTCCACGACTTCTTCGGCCACGTGCCGCTGCTGTTCAATCCCATCTTCGCCGAGCATTTGCAGGAATACGGCAAGGGCGGTTTGAAAGCCTTGAAGCTTGACGGTCTGGCCTTCCTGGCGCGCCTGTATTGGTACACCATCGAGTTCGGCCTGATCCAGAGCCCCGAGGGTTTGCGTATCTATGGCGCCGGCATTTTGTCGTCGGGCGGTGAGGTTGACTACGCCCTGCGCGGTTCACAGCAGAATCTGCAGCCGAAGCGCATTCCTTTCCAGCTCGACCGCGTCATGCGCACGCTGTACAAGATCGATACCTATCAGGAAACCTATTTCGTCATTCGCGACTTCCAGCAATTGTTCAACGACACCGCGCCCGATTTCACCGCGCTGTATGAACAACTGAAAGCACAAGACGCCTTGCCCGCCAACAGCTTGTTGCCAGGCGAACAAAACCTGCTGGTGAGCTGAGCAAGGCTTGCCATCCTGAAAAGCCCCGGCCTGAGCGCCGGGGCTTTTTTTCGTCAGCGCGTAATCAGGATGGGCCAACGTCGGGCGGCCCGCCGTGTTGCAGCGTGCGTAGCGGCAATACGGCGCTTGTGCTACTGTAGCCACTATAAAAAAATGAAACCATCAGCCCACAAGGCGGAAGAGTTTTAAGCGATGCCTGGAACAGGCATAGGTGCAAACAAAGACACGATTTTTGGCACGGAGACAAGCACATGAACGCACCCCTACCTTCCAGTCAACGCCTGTTGCTGGACGACATTTCCCTGGATGACAAATATTCGCTGGAGCGCGGTCGCGTTTTCATGACCGGCATACAGGCATTGATACGGCTGCCGATGCTGCAGCGGCAATGCGATCTCCAGGCCGGATTGCACACCGCCGGTTACCTGACCGGCTATCGTGGTTCACCGCTGGGCACGGTCGACCAGACCGCCGCCAAGGCCCGGAAATATCTCGAGGCCGCCCACGTCAAATTCCATCCCGGCATGAACGAAGATCTGGCCGCTACCGCCGTGTGGGGTACGCAGCAAGTCAACTTGTTTCCGGGTGCGCAATATGACGGCGTGTTTTCGCTGTGGTACGGCAAAGGCCCGGGCGTGGATCGCTGCGGCGACGTCTTCAAGCACGCCAACATGGCAGGCACTTCGCAACACGGCGGTGTGCTGGTGATCGCCGGCGACGACCATGCCGCCAAGTCGTCCACTACCGCGCATCAGAGCGAACACATCTTGAAAGCCTGCGGTATCCCGGTGCTGTATCCGTCTTCGGTGCAGGAATATCTCGACTACGGTTTGCACGGCTGGGCCATGAGCCGCTACACCGGCTTGTGGGTATCGCTCAAATGCGTGACCGACATCGTCGAATCGGGCATGTCAGTGATGATCGACTCCCAGCGCGTGCAGCCGATTATTCCCACCGATTTCGAACTGCCGCCGGGTGGCCTCAACATCCGCCAGCCGGACACCGTGCTCGAGCAAGAAACACGGATGAACGTCTACAAGTGGTATGCCGCGCTGGCCTATGCGCGCGTCAACAAACTCAACCAGATCATCTGGGACAGCCCGCACGCACGCATCGGCATCGTCACCGCCGGCAAGTCTTATCTCGACACGCGCCAGGCGCTCTACGACCTCGGCATCGACGAACAAGTCGCGCGCGACATCGGCATTCGCCTCTATAAAATCGGCATGACCTGGCCGCTGGAAGCAGAAGGCGTGCGCGAGTTTGCGCAAGGCCTCGACGAGATCCTGGTGGTGGAAGAAAAGCGCCAGATCCTCGAATACCAGATCAAGGAAGAACTCTACAATTGGCGCGACGACGTGCGCCCGCGTGTGGTCGGCAAGTTCGACGACACCGGCGAATGGAGCGGTTCACCCAGCACCGGGCACGGCAACTGGCTGTTGCCGGCGACGTATGAATTGAGCCCGGCGCAAATTGCACGCGCCATCGCCACGCGCATCTCCAAATACTACGCCGGCCATCCCATCGAGCAGCGCGTCAAGGCGCGCATCGCCTTCCTGGAAGCCAAGGAAGCCACGCTCAACGTCAGCACCAAGCCCGATCCCAACAAGGATCGCATCCCGCATTTCTGCTCCGGTTGTCCGCACAATACCTCGACCAAATTGCCTGACGGCAGCCGCGCGCTGGCCGGCATCGGTTGCCATTACATGGTGACCTGGATGGATCGTGAGTCGTCGATTTTTTCGCACATGGGCGGCGAGGGCGTGACCTGGGTCGGCCAGGCGCCGTTCACCAGCGAGAAGCACGTGTTCTCCAATCTCGGCGACGGCACTTATTTCCATTCCGGCTTGCTGGCGGTGCGTGCCGCGGTGGCGGGCAAGGTCAACATGACCTACAAGATTTTGTACAACGACGCGGTAGCAATGACCGGTGGCCAGGAGTTCGACGGCCCGCTCGACCCGGCCATGATCTCGCGCCAGCTGGCGGCGGAAAATGTGCGTCCCATCATCGTGGTCACCGACGAGCCCGACAAGTATCCTGCCGGCACTCCTTGGGCCGATGGGGTGACGATACGTCACCGCAGCGAACTCGACGCCGTGCAGCGCGAGTTGCGCGAAGTGCCGGGCGTCTCGGCCATGATCTACGACCAGACCTGCGCCTCGGAAAAACGTCGTCGCCGCAAACGCGACGCCTATCCCGATCCGGCCAAACGCGCCGTCATCAATGAAGCGGTGTGCGAGGGCTGCGGTGATTGCAGCGTGCAATCGAATTGTTTATCGGTCGAACCGCTGGAAACCGAATTCGGTCGCAAGCGCCAGATCAATCAGTCGTCGTGCAACAAGGACTATTCCTGCGTCAACGGCTTTTGTCCGAGCTTCGTCACGGTGGAAGGCGGCAAGCTGAAAAAAGCCAAACGCGTGGCCGTTGAAAAAGCCGAGTCCGTTGCGCAAGGACCGCTGTTACCCGCGCCGCAACTACCCGCTATGGGTGACAGCTACGGCATCATCGTCACCGGCATCGGCGGCACCGGCGTGATCACCATCGGCCAGATCCTGGCGATGGCGGCCCACGTCGAAGGCAAGGCTTGTTCGGTGCTGGACATGAGCGGCCTGGCCCAAAAAGGCGGCCCGGTGATGTCGCATGTGCGCCTGTCCGAGCATGCCGACGATTTGTATTCGACACGCGTCGGCACTGGTGCTGCCGACCTGGTGATCGGCTGCGACGTGATCGTCACCGCCAGCCGCGACGCCTTGTCGCGTATGGGGGAGGGACGCACGCATGCGGCCGTCAATTCAACCCAGATGCCGACGGCGGCCTTCGTGCGCAATCCTGATTGGCAGTTCCCGGCGGCGTCTGCCGAGGGCAGCATACAGAGCGCTTGTGGCAAGGACCGCGTGGCCCTGATCGACGCCGGCAATATCGCCACTGCGTTGATGGGCGATGCCATCGCGACCAATATGTTCATGCTCGGTTATGCCTGGCAACGCGGCTGGGTGCCATTGTCGGAAACGGCGCTGTTGAAAGCGATCGAGCTCAATGCCTTGTCGGTCGATTTCAACAAGCAAGCCTTCGGCTGGGGCCGCGCCACCGCGCACGATGCCGACATGGTGGTGCAAGCTGCGCGTCGCAACGGTTTGACGGCGCAAGTGATCGACTTCAAGCGACCACCTGTGCTGGAAGAGGTGTTGGCCAAGCGGGTTGACTTTTTGACGCAATATCAAAACGCCGCCTACGCGCGTCAGTACAGTGAGTTTGTCGAGCAGGTGCGGCATCGGGAGTCGGCGCTCGGCGATGCTGCCAAAGCGATGAAACTCAGCACTACGGTGGCAACTTATCTGTTCAAGCTGATGGCCTACAAGGATGAGTACGAGGTTGCGCGCCTCTATACCGCGCCGGCCTTCCGCGAAAAGATCGCCGCCATGTTTGAAGGCGACTACCAGCTCAAATTCCATCTGGCGCCGCCGCTGCTGGCCAAGCATGACGCCAACGGTCATCTGATCAAGAAGCAATATGGTCCGTGGATGATGCGCGCCTTCGGCGTGCTGGCGAAATTGCGCTTCTTGCGTGGTACGCCGCTGGACCTGTTCGGCTATACCGCCGAGCGCAAACAGGAGCGCGCTCTGATCGCTGCGTATTGCAAGACGGTAAGTGGTTTGCTGGGCAAGCTCAACGCCGACAATCTGGCGCAGGCGGTGGCGATTGCGCGGATTCCGGAAGAGATCCGCGGCTATGGCCACGTCAAGGAACGGCATCTGAAAGCGGCGTTGCAGAAGGAAGCGGATCTGCTGCGCATGTTTGACGCAGGGCAGAAGCCGCATGTGCCGGAAGGCGGCAAACAGGCGGCCTGATTCGTCTTGCAAGCGGCATCAATGATCACCGTCGTTCTGATGCAAATCAGGGCGGCGGTGTTTTATTTTGGAAGCGGAGATTTATTACGAAGCAGCCGTGAGCTTGCCGCCGCTGACACGCTCGATCCCGGCCAGATCGCGCCAGCTTTGTACTTCGCTGAAACCGCGTTGCGCCAGCAGTGTGCGCACGGCTTCCGACTGATCGTAACCGTGTTCCATCAACAGCCAGCCATCCTGTTTGAGATAGGTAGCCGCGCCGTCGATGATAATGCGCAGGGCCGACAGGCCGTCGCCATGATCCGTCAACGCGCCGATCGGCTCGAAGCGTAAATCGCCTTGCGACAGATGCGTGTCGCCGGTAACGATGTAGGGCGGATTGGAAACGATCAGATCGAGGAAAGGCTGAGCGACATCGCCGAGTGCGGCGTACCAGTCGCTGAGCAAAAAATTCACTTTCGCGCCATGTCGTTGCGCGTTGTTCGCCGCGACCCTCAGCGCGCCTTCACTGACATCCAGCGCCGTCATGGTCGCATCCGGCCGCGTGTATGCGATTGCAACTGCGATAGCGCCGGATCCCGTGCCCATGTCGAGCGCCCTGCCGCGTTGCGGCAAACGCTCCAACGCCAGCTCCACCAGCAATTCGGTATCGGGACGAGGAATCAATACATCGGGCGTGACGACCATTGCGAGGCCGAAGAATTCGCGCTCTCCGACGATGTAGGCAATCGGCTCGCCTTGCAGGCGGCGACGAAACAGCGTGCTCAGTTGCGTCGCTTCTGGCGCCGTGAGCAGGCGTTCGGACTGCGTGATCAGCTGGATGCGCGTCAATTGCAGCGCATGGCCGATCAGGATGCGATTTTCCAGCATATCGAGCGGTGCGCGGCGCAGCGCCTCGGCCAAACTGATGCCTGCCCCGATGTCCGGAAAATCGCTCACTGCAAACCTGTTCAGCCGCGCTTGAATGCGCGACGCGCCAGCACGATGGCGAGGATCGCGAACCAGATCAGCGACCACTGCGGAATCGACAAACCGAGGAAGGGATAGGGCGTTGCGCACAGGCCGTCGGCCTTGAACAGCGTCGGGAACAGGTTGGCGGTCGGGATGGTGTTGAGCGAGGTTTCCAGCGGGTCGATGCCGCAGGAGGTGCCTGGATGCGCCTGCACCCACAGATGCCAGCCGGCGGTGGCGATGCCGCCCAGCGCAGCCAGCAGGCCGAGACCGGCGCCGAGTTTGGCGGAACGTGGCGGCAAGAAGGCGAAGATCAGGCAAATGATGGCGATGGCGACGAAGATATAGCGCTGGATGATGCACAAGGGACACGGCATCATTTCTTCGACGATCTGGAGATACAGGGCCGCGCCGAGCAGGGCGATGCAGGCAAGGGCGACAAGCACGAACAGGGATTTGGAGCGTTGCATGATGGGCTGGAGGCAGGTTAAGGGAGTTTTTTCAATGCCAAGTGTAAGATCGGATTTTCGCCGATGACTGTCAAATAATAGCCGTTCTCAATGGGCATCGGTCGAAAAGCTTGAGCTTGGCCGCTATTGTCGGCGATTGTCATATTTCGTGCCGAAGTCAGAGTAAACGTTGTCCGTTGTTCGGGCATGGCAAGAGGGTAAGAGCGAAAATCCTGCGCATTCAGTTCCCGATATTGATTCTGCCCCGGACCGAAAGACGCTGTATTTGAAGCGTTGGGCAGGTTGGACATCTCCGGGCGATTGGATGATCCGAAGGGCGCATATCTACCGAAATTTTGCCCGCCTAGCGGTGGATATTTGTTGTCCGGGTTAGGATAAAACAGGCAGGTCAGCGAGGCGGAAACGCCTGGCGACGTCGCATTATCGTTGCATTCCGTTGCTACGATGTAATAAAGAATCTGCTTGCCGGGAGAGTTGTCGTGCAGGGTCAGAACCGATTTGCCATGGTTTTCAAAAAAACGCACCAGGACAATGTCGTGTCGATTGTTGCGGCTATCCACTACCTGATAGGTAGCATAAAGGGAATGTGCTGTGCGCTCAGCTTCAGGGGTGACGAACGGACCAGCACAGCCCGTCAGTACCATCAGAATCATGTAAACAGATGATTTCATCGAACGCCTCCTTATAAGGTATAGAGACATTCGACGGGCTCGAGCACGAATAGTTTTCTTTTTGTCATGTCGTTCACGTTTATTCGTATTTATTCGCAGTATCGTGATTATTCCTCGTCGCCCAACTGCGCCAGCAACTCGGCCTGGTGTTCCGTGATCAAGGCATTGGTCAGCTCTTCCAGGTCGCCGTCCATGATGAAATCGAGCTTGTACAGCGTCAGGTTGATGCGGTGGTCGGTCATGCGCCCCTGCGGGAAATTGTAGGTGCGGATGCGCTCGCTGCGGTCGCCCGAGCCGATCAGCGACTTGCGCGTGGCGGCTTCCTTGGATTGCTGCTCGCGCAGTTGCACGTCCTTGATGCGCGCTGCCAGCACCTTCAGCGCCGAGGCCTTGTTCTTGTGCTGGCTGCGGTCGTCCTGGCATTCCACCACGATGCCGGTCGGCATGTGCGTGATGCGCACCGCCGAGTCGGTCTTGTTGATGTGCTGGCCGCCGGCGCCCGAGGCGCGATAGGTGTCGATGCGGATGTCGGCCGGGTTGATGTCGACGTCCTCGACTTCATCGGCTTCCGGCATCACCGCCACGGTGCAGGCCGAGGTGTGGATGCGGCCCTGGGTTTCAGTGGCCGGCACGCGTTGCACGCGATGGCCGCCGGATTCGAACTTCATGCGCGAATACGCGCCGAAGCCGGCGATGCGCACGATCACCTCCTTGTAACCGCCGACTTCCGAATCGGAGGCCGACATCATCTCCACCTGCCAGCGATTGCGTTCGGCGAAGCGCGTGTACATGCGCAGCAAGTCGCCGGCGAACAGCGCTGACTCGTCGCCGCCGGTGCCGGCACGAATTTCCAGGAAGATGTTGCGTTCATCGTTGGGATCCTTCGGCAGCAGCATCTTTTGCAGCTCGCCTTCCAGCGTCTCCATGCGCGCCTTGGCGGCGTTGATTTCTTCTTGCGCGAACTCTTTCATGTCCGGGTCGGAGAGCAGCTCTTGCGCCGTCGTGATGTCGTCCGCGGCCAGGGTGTAGTTGTGGTACAGCGCCACCAGCGGACCGAGTTCGGCGTGTTCGCGCGTCATTTTGCGGTAGTTGTCCATGTCGGACGTCACGCCTTCCTGCGCGAGCAGGCTATTGAGTTCTTCCAGCCGTTCGGCGAGCTGGTCGAGTTTGGCGAGCATGGATGGTTTCATGGGCAGACTTTATATTGAATAGGGGATGAGGCGATACCCGCGTAGCGAGCAAGGAGCGCCGGCAATCGCGAGGATGCCGGCCAGCGCAGCGAGTCGCTAACGCTTGGTGCGGAACAGTTGCGGCAGCAGGTGGACCAGTTGCGTGCGTTGCTCGCCCTGGGCGTGATGCAAAGCCTGTTGCGGGCCGTGCAGGAATTTGGCGGTGAGGCCTTTGGACAGCGCGTCGAGCACGGCGTCGATATCTTCACCCTTGGCCAGCAGCTTGCGTGCGCGTTCCAGTTCGGCCATGCGCAGGATTTCGCCGGCGTCGTGCAAATCCTGAATCACGGGCACGACAGCGCGGCTGTCGATCCAGTGCATGAAGGACTGCACGCGGGTTTCGATGATGGCTTCCGCTTGCGCGACGGCGGCCTGGCGGTTTTCAACGCCGCTTTGCACCACCGAGGCGAGGTCGTCGACGGTATACAGGAAGACGTCGTCAAGACGGCCGACTTCGGATTCGATATCGCGCGGCACGGCCAGGTCGACCATGAAAATCGGTTTGTGGCGACGCGCCTTGACGGCGCGCTCAACCAGGCCGAGGCCAATGATAGGCAGCGACGAGGCGGTACAGGACACCACGATGTCGAACTTCGACAACTGCGTCGGCAGGTCGGCCAGGCGCAGCGCCGCGCCGTTGAAACGATGCGCCAGCGTTTCGCCGCGTTCCAGCGTGCGGTTGGCGACGGTCAGCGATTTCGGATTCTGTGCGGCGAAATGGGTCGCGCACAGCTCGATCATTTCACCGGCGCCGATGAACAACACGTTCTGGCCGGCGATGGAATCGAAAATACGTTGCGACAAGCGCACGGCAGCTGCCGCCATCGACACGCTGTGCGCGCCGATCTCGGTGGTGCTGCGGACTTCCTTGGCGACCGCGAAGGTGCGCTGGAACAATTGGTGCAGATAAGTGCCGAGCCCGCCGGCGGCATCCGCCTGGCGCACGGCATCCTTCATCTGGCCGAGGATCTGCGGCTCGCCCAGCACCATCGAATCCAGCCCGGAGGCGACGCGGAAGGCATGGCGCACGGCATTGTCTTGCGGCAAGGCGTACAGGAAGGGACGCAGATCGGCGTAGGAAAGCTGGTGATAGTCGGCCAGGAAATGCGCGGTGCTGTCGATCGCTGCGTCGACGCCGCCATGGGCAGCCGTGCTGGCTGCGTACAGCTCGGTGCGGTTACAGGTCGAGAGAATCGCCGCTTCGCCGGTCTGCGCCAGATTGGCGCTCAGGTCGGCACGACCGAACCAGGCTCGCGCCGACGCGACCGCCTGGCCGATCTGGTCAGCCGGGAACGCAACCTTCTCGCGCAGGGAAACCGGCGCGGTGGTGTGGTTGAGTCCGACGGCAAGCAGATGCATGGCAGGTGTACGGTTCGACGGTGCAAAAAGGGGGAAATATCAGCTGCTTATTATACCCGCTGCGGGTAAAGGGGTTTTGAAGTGTATCAATAATGACTATATGCGCAGGCTATCGGCGCAGGGTTGCGCACGCCGCTTTAGCGCGGATGTTTTGCCATATGGGCAATAATTGCTTCGACGTAACGCGGCGGCTGTTCCAGATCCGGGAAATGGCCGCAGTCGGCGAAGCGCAGGATGTCGAGTTGCGGCAGCGATTCCAGCAGGGATTCCGGCAGCGTGGTTCGATGAGAACGATCTTGCCCGCCCCAGATCAGCGTACAAGGAATGTCGACAATCGCACCCAGCGTGGTTTCGCGCAGCAGGCCTTGCACTACGCTGGCGAGGCAAAAACATGCGCCGGCATCGAAAGCCTGGCCTGCTGTTTCTTGAAAGGACGCGATGTCCGTCTGCGCCGGCAACGCGCTGCGATACCAGAGCTGCGCCAACTTGCGCCGCGCCAGCCAGGTGAGTAATTGCCCCGCCACCGGCATGCGCAAAGGCCGTGGGATCATGCGATATGCCCAGGCTTGCATGGCCGCCAGCGACGGCGTTTGCGACAGCACCAGGCCGGCGATGCGGGGCGGCGCCAACTGCGCTGCACGGATCGCATAGAGGCCGTTGGCGCAACTGAAGGCCAGCGTTGCGCGTGCAATCTGCAGTTGATCGAGCACCGCCAGCACCACGCGCGCACCTTGTTCCAGCGTATGTTTGTAATCGGCCGCCGGCAGCGAAAAACCGAAGCCGGGCATGTCGAAGCAGACCACCCGAAACTGCGGCGTCAGCAAGTCGATCAGGCGGCGATAGTGGGCCACGACGTTGGGGCCGTCGGGGGTGAAGACGATGCAGGGCAGATTGAACGCATCGTTGCTGCCCTGCTGACTTGCAGAATCGAACACATGCACGCGTCCCGCGCTGGTATCGATATAGCCGGCGCGTTGCCGTGTGGAGTCGGCCGCCAGGGCCGCCGCGGTGCGTGTCAGGAAAAAATCGGTGCGGGGTGCAGACATGGCGGGACTACTCTTTGGCGAGCGCGGCCAGCTGCTCCAGCTGATAGCCGTAGCCATACACCGTGCTGAGTCGGAAACCATTCTCCGGCGTGAGTTGCAGCTTGTTGCGCACGCGTGAGATGTGGGTGTCGATGGTGCGTGTGGGCACTTCGTTTTCATCTTCCACGCCCCAGATGCTTTCCTGCAGATAGGCGCGCGACAAGGGGCGTCCCAGATTGCCGAACAGCAAAGCGGCCAGCGCGAATTCCTTTTGCGTCAGCGTGGTGCTGGCGCCGGCATGCCTGACCACATGCGCCGGCGACTCGAAGACATAGTCGCCGAATTGCTGGATGCTGCGCTCGTCGTGGCCGGGATAGGCGCGTTGCAGCAGCAGGGCGACGCGCGCGGCCAGCGCATGGCGGCGCAGCGGTTTGAATTCGCTCTCGAGCAGGCGTTCGCCGGCATGCGAGTTCAGCGCAGCCAACTCGGCCGGCGCGTCCGCCGCCAGCAGCAACACCGGGATTGCCGGATTTTTCGCCAGCAGCATGATTTCCGCCAGATGGACGCCGGCGCTGGCGACATCCACGATCAGCAATTGCGGCTGGCTACGCCGCAGTTCGGCGCGCTGCTGCACGCCGTGACATTCATGCGCGGGCAGGCTGCGCGCGATCAGGGCAAGGTCGGCGGCGGAATGGCTGAAGATGGCAATGTGCATGAGTCGCAGGCAGAAAAAACGGCCGCCCGGAAAGCATTGCGCCGGATCGAGTCCGGCGCAATGGCAGAGGCTTACGGTGCGTCGGCGTCCGGCAGCACCACGTTCACGTCGAGCACTTCCAGGTTGCCCTGGCGGTCGAGTGAAATCTTGATGTCGTCGGCGTTGACCTTGGTGTACTTGGAAATGACCTCGATCAGTTCCTTGTGCAAGGCCGGCAGGAAGTCATAGCCCTGGCCTTGGCGGCCGCCGCGTTCGCGCGCGATGATGATCTGCAGGCGTTCCTTGGCAGCCGTGGCGCTTTTTGCCTTGGGCGGAAACAGGAAGGAAAGCAAAGCCATGTCATTTACCTCCGAAAATACGCTGGAGCAGGCCCGGCTTTTCGTAGCTGATAAAGCGCAGCGGCAAGTCTTCACCAAGGAAGCGGCTGACCAGGTCCTGATAGGCCTCGGAAACGTCGGTTTCCTTCAGGTGGATCGCAGGATTGCCCTGGTTCGATGCGTGCAGCACCGACTCCGATTCAGGGATGATGCCGATCAGCGGGATGCGCAGGATTTCCTGCACGTCGGTGTACGACAGCATTTCGCCGGCTTCGACGCGCTTGGGCGAATAGCGCGTGATCAGCAGATGTTCCTTGACCGGCTCGCCGCCGCTCAGGGCACGGCGCGACTTGGCCTGGATGATGCCGAGGATGCGATCCGAATCGCGCACCGAGGAGACTTCCGGATTGGTCACGATGATGGCTTCATCGGCGAAGGTCAGCGCCATCACGGCGCCGTGTTCGATACCGGCCGGCGAATCGCAGATGATGTATTCGAAGTCCATTTTTTGCAGGTCGCCCAGCACGCGCTCCACGCCTTCTTCCGACAAGGCATCCTTGTCGCGGGTTTGCGAGGCCGGCAGGATGAACAGGTTGTCGCAGTGCTTGTCCTTGATCAGGGCCTGGTTCAGCGTGGCTTCCTGGTTCACGACATTGATCAGGTCGTACACCACGCGGCGTTCGCAACCCATGATCAGGTCGAGGTTGCGCAGGCCGACGTCGAAGTCGATGACGACCGTCTTGTGTCCGCGCAGAGCCAGACCCGATGCGAAACTGGCGCTCGACGTCGTTTTGCCGACGCCGCCTTTACCGGATGTCACAACGATGATTTTTGCCACAAAAGACTCCTTAGAAGATCAGATTTGATTGTTCGAATTAACTATTCGATTGTTCGGATACTAAATTATTTGCTGGTATTGATCGGCAACACGTCGATACGGTCGCCGGTCAGGCGCACCTGCACCTGTTTTTGCGCCAGTTCGGGCGGATGGCCGTTCTCAAAGGTACGGTAGACGCCGGCAATCGACACCAGTTCCGCTTCCAGGCTCGCCGCGAAGATGCGTGCGCCGGTATTGCCGCTGGCGCCGGCCAGGGCGCGGCCGCGCAAGGGCGCATAGACGTGGATGCTGCCGTCGGCGATGATCTCGGCGCCGTTGTTGACCGCCGCCATGATCACCAGGTCGGCGCCGCGTGCATAAATGCGTTGGCCGGCGCGCACCGGGGTGTCGATGATCATGGTGGCTGCTGCGGGCGCGACGGCAATTGCCTGCGCGGCCTGCGCCTGTACAGCGGCGGGAGCCGGTGCCGGGCTTGGCTTTGGCGCTGCTTCCGCCACGGCTGCCGGTGCGGCCTCCGGCTGTGCCGGACGCGGCGCGCCGCCGTCGATGCTCAGGCCGTGGGCGGCGATGTCGGCGTGCAACTCTTCAGGCGCATTGCGCACTGCCACCGCATTGAGGCGATAGCGTTTGAACAAGGTTACCAATGCGGTCCAGTCGATGCTGGCGCCGGCGACGTCGAGCGCGCCGATATCGAGTACCGCGAATTCGTCCTCAAAGAAATCGGACACACCGCCGGTCATGTCCTTCAAGGCCTTGTCCAGCGCCGCCGGATCGGTTTCATGCAGGATCGCGGAAATGGCGACCACGGTGGATATCTTGATTTCGATCGGTTTACGAGCTTTTTGCATAAATTGTTCAGTGCCTGCGTTTTCCAACAGGAAAACCGCCAGGATCGTTGCGTTCGGGGATTGTTCTCAAACCGTCTTGCACCGGCAAACCTGCTGCCAGCCTGTATTGGTTTGGCATTATACAGTCAGCGGGGCGGCAACTTCAGGCTTCCAGCCAGGTTTTGAGCGCCTCGAGGTCGCGCGTCACCCAGGCGGTGTCGTCGTTGAATTTGGCATCGCTCATGCCGGGCTGGCGAAACAGCGTGAACGTCAGCTCGCAGCCGTCGCCGTTGGCCACCACGCGCATGGGGACGAAGACGCTCTGTCCCGAGGCCAGCAGTACCTCATGGTCGAGCACGCCGAACGCGTTGGCCGGCGCGAAACGCACCTCCAGTTTGCCTTCGGGCGTATCGGCAAGCCATTTGCCGTTGATCTGTTCAATACCCTTGCCGAGGCCGGAAGCCCACCGCGGCATGTTGGCCGGATCGGCCAGGAAGCGGTAGACGTCCTGCACGCGGCGTTCGATGGTGACGTGGAGGAGGCGGGTGGCAAGCGGCCTGGGCATGGCGGATCTCCATAGCTTGGTAGGGATGGGGACCATTATGCCGCCAGTGCAGAGAAAACCGGAGGGACAAAAAAATGCCGGAGACGCTGAGGTCTCCGGCAGATTGCTGCAATATTGGAGGCTCTGTTGGCAATAGACGGAAATCCGTCGTCTTCCATGCCTGCCACCGTCTCAGGCCGCTCGCGGCGATCCTGGCGCAGGTTGCAGGAATGAATTGCGCCGAACTTCCCGGCCCTCGGCGTCGACGCCTTGAAACAGCACCCTGTAATGAACATAGCCGCGCGGTTCTGCCGCCTTGAACGCAGGGCCATTGCCCTCGAATGGCTTCAGGAACCCGGCATAGGAGTCGTGCACCCACCAATCGAAGAAATTACCGAGTTCAACGGATATCGACAT
>Ga0209913_1000069_pt1 | contig 131474 bp, 113 predicted proteins | sample PersoiDNA2013203_FD_185805 | JGI IMG/M metagenome (GOLD analysis project Ga0209913, IMG submission 185805) | Permafrost soil microbial communities from the Arctic, to analyse light accelerated degradation of dissolved organic matter (DOM) -... | ecosystem: Environmental > Terrestrial > Soil >...
GCAACAACTGCTGCCGGTTGGACGTGGAACAAACCTTCTTCGACGCGCTGACGGAACCGTCATTGCAAATGAAGTCCGCTCCGGCGCAATGAGAGACGCCACCCTTCTTTCCGGAACAAGGCGTGTTAGCTGCGACGCTGAATTGGCAAGCGGCGGCCAGCATCAGCGCGAGTAATAAATTTCTGCCCTCCATCCCGTCAGCCTCTTTTTTTATTGTGTGCCCGCTTGAGAAAAGAAGCCTGCCCTAGCCGGGGATATTCGGCTCCACAAGATTCGCCAGCTGCGCCAGCGACTCCTGCCAACCGAGATAGCACATCTCTACCGGAATGACTTCGGGGACGCATGCCGCTAGAAGATACTATCGGTGCTTCGAATACATCAGCGTGTTAAATTGTTGCATCAATAATCAAAGACTCCTGGGGAACACTCGTGCCAATTGGTAAATCAATTCGTATCTATCTCGCTGATGCAACTGTTACCGGTATCCGATGCGCAGAGTTAGTGAACTGGACCGGGCAAGGACTCGCCTGCCCAAGAAGTCGGCTAGGTGAGCTCAAAAATTGGCCCGAAGCCTCCAAACCGGGTGTCTATTTCTTGTTTGAAGGCCGCTCTAGCGATTCGAAGTCTCTTGCTTACATTGGTGAATCAGAAAATGTTTTAGAGCGCTTAACAATGCACGATCGCCAAAAGGAATTTTGGAGCGAAGTCGTTATCTTCAGCAGCAAAGACGACAACTTAACCAAAGCGCACGTGAAGTATCTAGAATCTGTTTTGGTTACGCTGGCTAAAGACGCTGACCGATATCAACTAGAAAATGGCAATACCCCAACTGCATCTAGTCTGCCGCGCGCAGATCGAGATGCAATGGAAGAGTTTATCGAGAATAGTCGTATGGTTCTCGGTGTACTTGGCTATACGATTCTTGAACCGCTGCTGCCAGCAAACAAGCTTAATCCAGGTGGCAGTCATACCAACGATCTTAGTGGCGCAAATAATCCTTTGATGAATCTCAGTTTTACGATCAATGGATTAGTGGCGAAAGGTGCGCTCACAGATGAAGGGTTCGTGTTGAAGAAGGGTTCGCAGTTTTCTAAAAATAAAAGCGAAAGTATGCCGGGCAAGCTAGCAAATTTTAAGTCGCAAATGATTGCCACAGGCAGCTTAGTCGAACATCCAGATTATTTTTTGGCCGTCAACGATTTATTGCTTAGTTCATCCAGCTATGCCGCAGCAATCGTGGCAGGAACATCTCGCAGTGGGCCGCAAAGTTGGCGGACTTCTGACGGTCAAACGTTGAGGCAAAGAGAAGACTCCTCTTTGCAAATAAATTGACACAGCGACAATCACACGCTCATGTCGTGCCAAGTTCACCTATGCAAACAAGAAACTAGGCGCTCAATACTTATTAAAATTTCGGCGTGCTGGCGCAACTTTCGGTGTAGATAAAAATTGCCCAACACCAGCGCCTTGCTATCTATGCCTCTAACGTCCTGGGATTAGATTAGACCTGCCCACCCACCCCTTTAAATTTTTCAACAAAGGTGGCAATCTTCCGGAAAACACTCTGTTTTTTTGTCAGGTATTGAGGGTTTAACGGGCTCATTTTAGGCAAAATGGCATTGAGCTCAGTGCCATTGTCACTAGCAAATTCCCGCTTTAGGGACGTGGCGAGATAACGTCTTGCCGCTTCTACGTTCAGGCTCTCGCCACTAATGAGCTCATCTGCCTCACGCAGCTGTTCCGCTTGCGCAAAAGTAAAAAATGCATCAATCACGCGGGGCTTATCGGTAATCTGATCCAGGTCGGTTTGATTGATAAAATCAACCAGCAATCCCTCCTTGGCACGGTTGCCAAGGCTAGCGCGAATCACCCGGCGCACGTCTTCAACCAGCGCCGCTTTATCTTTGACCTTCTTATTGTTTTCAAAAATCAGTTCCAAAATGTAGTCCAGATTGATCTCTTGCGACTTCAGCAGGTCCACTTCAAAGACCACGTCATTCCAATCGATCGTGGATTTCTCCTGTTCAGCACCAGATTTTTCTCGGCGCAGCCAATCGCGAATGTCGTTGTAGGTTGAACGATAATCCTGAATTTTCCGTTCCGCAGGTAGCTTAATCGCTTGCAACGCTTCCAAGCCTTCATCATCTAAATAATGCTTGGCTTTGAATGCCTCCATCTCTTCCGGGTCGTCCTGATTGACGCTTCGTAAGGCCTTCAGGCTGGCAAACTCATCGTAGTTTTGCAGCACATTCTCTGCGCGTAAATACTCACCAAATAATTTCGCGAAAGCTTTTTTATCAGACTCTTTGAAAATCTCATCCGGATTGGGGAAGCGCTGTTCTAACTCCGCGACCACCTCCACAAAACCGCGTCGGGCTTCACCAGTCACCACATCGGTAAAACCTTCCATGTACTCCTTGTAGCTTTTTTCCAGAACTACGTTCTTGGTATTGTTATCGCCAAACAAAGTAATGGCATCCACCGTGGCCTGCTCTAAATCGCGGAAAGTCACGATGTTGCCAAAGGTCTTGGTGGCATCATAAATACGATTGGTACGCGAATAGGCCTGCATCAAACCGTGGTAACGCAGGTTTTTATCCACAAACAACGTGTTCAGGGTGGGCGCATCAAAGCCTGTTAAAAACATGCCAACCACGATCAACAAATCGATTTCCTGGCTTTTTACGCGTTTGGCAAGATCCCGGTAATAGTTTTGAAAACCATTACTGTCCACGCCAAAGCTGGTTTTAAACAGCACGTTATAGTCGTCAATGGCTGCGCTTAAACATTCTTTGGCGCTGCTATTCATGACCGATACGTCAAGGCTCTCATCCAGAATGTCGCCCACAGCATCCTGTTCTTCATTGGCCACAAAGGAGAAAATGGTGGCGACTTTCAACGGCTTATCATGGCCCTTTTGCAAATCCTGGAGCGACTCATAGTAGAGTTTGGCGGCATCTACGCTGCTCACCGCAAACATGGCGTTGAAACCTTTTGCACCGGCTTGCAGACGATGGGTTTTTTGCCGGAAATGATTCAGGATATATTGCGAAACTTCCCGAATACGGTCTGGGTGCAACAAGGCTTGCTTGTTTTCTGCCGCCTTAAGTTTTTTCTCATCCTGCTCACTTTCAATCGCTTTAAACCGTGGACGCACATCGTTGTAGTCCACCTTGAACTTCAGCACCTTCTCATCACGAATGGCGTCGGTGATGACATACGAATGCAACTCACGGCCAAACACGCTCGCGGTCGTCTCGGCGCCGAGGGCGTTTTGCGGAAATATCGGTGTGCCGGTAAAGCCAAACTGATAAAACTTCTTAAATTTTTTCTTCAGGTTTTTCTGTGCTTCACCAAACTGGCTGCGGTGCGCCTCATCAAAAATAAACACCACTTGCTTGCTGTATATCGGCAAGTCGTTTTCAGCTTTCATCAGGTTGTTGAGCTTCTGGATCGTGGTCACAATGATTTTATTGTCATCTCTATCCAGATTGCGCTTCAGCCCGGCAGTGCTGTCTGAACCATTGACGCTATCCGGCGAAAAACGCTGGTATTCCTTCATGGTCTGATAATCCAGATCCTTGCGATCCACCACAAAAAATACCTTATCGATAAAGTCCAGCTCGGTGGCCAAACGCGCCGCTTTAAAACTGGTCAACGTCTTGCCCGAGCCTGTGGTGTGCCAGATAAAACCACCGCCCTCAAGATTGCTCCAGCTCTTGACCTGATAGGCGCTGTTGATTTTCCACAAAATGCGCTCGGTAGCGGCAATCTGATAAGGGCGCATCACCAGTAGCGTGTCGCTCACATCAAATACCGAATAATGCAGCAGCACATTAAGCAGGGTATTTTTCTGGAAAAACGTAGCGGTAAAGTCTTTTAAATCCTTGATCAGGCTGTTATCAGATTTCGCCCAATTCATGGTGAAATCAAAACTGTTTTTGTTGCGCTGAGTGGTGTTGGCAAAATAACGGCTATCGGTGCCATTGGATATCACAAACAGCTGCAAATACTTGAACAAGGAATGCTCGCTATTAAAGCTCTCCTTACTGTAGCGATGCACCTGGTTGAAGGCTTCACGAATCGCCACCCCGCGTTTTTTCAGCTCGACCTGCACCAGTGGCAGGCCATTGACCAGCACCGTCACATCGTAACGGTTGGCGTGGCTGCCAGTTTGCTCAACCTGTTTGATGACTTGTACCTTGTTGCGAGCAATGTTCTTTTTATCCAGCAGATAGATGTTCTGAATATGGCCATCGTCAAACACAAAATCATGAATATAGTCATCGTGGATTTTGCGGGTTTTATCGACCATGGTGTCGCTGGGCCTATCCAGCCAGGTTTCCACAAAACGCAACCACTCGCCGTCGGCAAACTGCATATTATTCAGGGCCTGCAAAGCTACGCGCACGTTGGCCAGCATCTTTTCCAGCGTATTTAAACCCGAGGCATACTCGTAGCCCTGATTCTCCAAATCCCGAATAAACTCCCGTTCCAGATCACCTTCGCTTTGGTAGCTGTCATTGACCTGCCATTCCTCGGCGTATTTATCGAGCACGATAAAGCTATTTGATTCGGCAACGGCCTTGTATTCGTACATGCTTCACCCCTATTTTGTTTCTCTAGCTTTCAGTCTGCTGAAAGCGATACGTAGTGTTGATTTCATTCATCAGATAACGCAAAACACGCTTGTCATCTTCGGTAAGATCGGCGACTTCTTCGCCCGCGTGTTTTGAGTGGCTGGAGATATTAATAATCCTAGCCTCATACGGATTGGTTCTGCCATCTTCAGTTTTCGGCAACAGATCTCCCCATTTCTTATAGCCAAGAAACGTTGAGGTTTTTTCTAAAATATTTCTTAAGAAATTGAAGTGATACTTGCTCAGCTGACCACTCTCGATGGCTTTTTCGAGCTCTGATTTCAGGTAAAGATGATATGAGAATGGCGAATCATTGGGTTGGTTGACTAACTGATATGTACCGTCATCAAGCTTGGTCATTCGATGCTTATCAAAACTTTTCTTCTTGTAGCCACCATCGTCACTATTAAGCTCGTTGTGTAATACGTTATAGAAAAGTGGGTTATGGGTGGTAATGATGAATTTGACAGCAGACTCATTTGATTTAATCAGTTGGGCCAGGTCTACGGCCAACTCAATCAAATGGTTTTCATCCAGTGAACTTACCGGATCGTCAATAAATACACATTCCAACTGGTCGAATTCGTTGGTTTCACGATCTCCGGATTCTGGAATATTGAGAATACCAATCACCTGCTCAATAAGCGTATAGAAAATACTCCAAATAAAATTACTTTCCTCACCCTTGGAAATTTTCAAATTTCCAGAGTGTTCATCATCGCCCCGCTCCAGCGAAAAAGTGACTTCCGAAAACGCTTTTACCGTTGTCTCTTGGTCGTTCTTGCCTTTGATTTTATATTCTTCATTAAATCGTGGCGTTAACTTCTCATTGGCGTAGCGCTGAAAGTTGGTCACGATATTGCGATCTTGCCCTTGATCTTTCAGCACCCAGTCGGTAAAAGAATTGGGCTGGATTTTTAACTTCGGCTCTGCATCGCTCTCTAAATCGTTATCCCAATAAAACAGGTCTTCGGTAAAGGCGTTGTAATACAGGATTTTGGTGCGCGACAACTCAGGTTGGACTTCCTCATCACCGTCGTCACTGTTATCGGTTTTTGGCGCAATCAACTGCTTGAATTCTCGTGAGAGGCGCGTTTTTCCCGTGCCGTTAAAGGCATAGATCAGCTGCACTTTTTTGTTCGCGTCTTTTAGCTGCTGAGCGATTTCGGTTAGCGTCTTGCTCATGTCAGGCCACTACCCCTTCTGGCTTGGGGAAGCTCAATAGCAAATCGCGGTAATACTCGTACTGCTTTTGGCGCAAAGCAATCTCGTGAGGCAAGCCTTCGCTGATAGAGTTAGTGAGAGCGTCGAATTTATCCAAAATGGCGACGATACGAGCTTGCTCGGCGAGTGACTTTTTAGGATTGTCGGCATATGGAATGAGTATTGGATAGTCCTTGATAATTCCAGCATTGAGATCTCCTCGTGCGCCCTGCCCAAGAGCTTTCAGCTTATCGTGTTCCCTACACACCCAATGAAAAACATACCTGTAATTTGCAATTGCAGGGTTGATTTCGAGGTTGCAACAGTGCTGGTTCGTAGTAAGTGGGATTTTATTGATCGCCGAGCGAGCCGCAGTCGCCCCTGAAATTGCCACAATCACGCAATTAGCGGGAATCCATTTTGCAGAAGACTCCTTTAAAGCAAGCTCAGTGATTTTTATATCGGTATCAAATATGTCACCAAAGACAACTTCTTGTGTGCGCAACCAAGGTATATCTCCATCATAAAACTCAGACCTCGTTGATAACGGAGTTCCTCCAGAAGAAACTTTTATTGAAACCTCTCCCAACGTCTTCCACTCTGCCTCCCCGTCTTCAAAACTCAGCAACTGGTGGCGATAATAGTTGTATTGTTTTTTGCGGGCGGTAAGCTCGGCGGTAAGCTCGGCGGTAAGCTCGGCGAAGGCGTCCAAAATGCGGACGATTTCGGCTTGGATTTCAAGCGATTTTTCTGGGCTATCTGGGCAAGGGATGGGGATTAAGATTTTCGCCATATCGCTAGCAGAGACATCAATTACCTTTGTCCCTTTGGCATACTTTCTTTTCTCGTCTGCAAATATATTTGTTTGAGTGAAATAGGCAAAATACTTACCTAAGATAATTTCGCTTGGTTTAAAGATTGTTGCATGACCGCCAGTGACTGCTTGACGCTCGCCTAGGTAAACTAACGCTTTCCCAACGTCCTCCAAGTTTTCACTTGTATTTGTAATTACAACATCACCCCTGTCGACCTTTTTTAATTTCTTGGCGATTTCAGATGAAACAAAAGATTTTGTCGATGTTGTTGATAATCCGTAGTAAGTATAGATTTGCCCATAGTGAATAGCAGGAATCCCAGATTCTGTAAAATCCGTTTTCGGCAGGCCATTTCCACGAACTAATTTGCCAAGCTCTCCTAGAGCCCTCCATTCCACCTCAACTCCATTAAGCAGTTTTTCCATATGGCTTATATGGCTCATGCCTCACTCTCCGCACATTTAATCTCGTCCACAATCGCATCAATATCTGCCCGTAGCTTGTCGATTTTGGCAGCTGTGATTTTCAGTTCCGCATTGAGCTTGGCAATGTCCACCACTTCACGCATGTCTTTGACTTCGACATAGCTGCTCACCGACAGGTTGTAGCCATTGGCGGCAACGGTTTCAAACGGCACCGATTTAGCAAAATGTTCCATATCGGCTTTGCTATCGAACACTTCCATCATTTGTTCGATATGCTTGTCCGTAAGCACGTTGTTATTGGTTTCTTTTTTAAACAATCCGCTGCCATCAATAAACTGAGTATTGGTGTCGGTTTTGTGTTTGGAGAGCACCAAAATATTCACCGAAATGGTGGTACCAAAAAACAGGTTAGGCGCGAGCGAAATCACGGTTTCTACATAATTGTTATCCACCAGATATTGGCGGATTTTTTGCTCGGCACCGCCCCGGTAAAAAATACCTGGGAAGCAGACAATGGCGGCGCGGCCTTTGCTGGAAAGATAGCTGAGCGCATGCAGCACAAAGGCAAAATCGGCTTTGGATTTTGGCGCTAATACACCTGCGGGCGCAAAACGGTCATCGTTGATCAAGGTGGGGTCGTCTGCGCCTATCCATTTCACCGAGTACGGCGGGTTGGAGACGATAGCGTCAAAGGGCTTGTCATCGCCAAAATGTGGATTTCGCAGCGTATCACCCAACTGGATATTGAACTTGTCGTAGTTGATGTTGTGCAGGAACATGTTCATCCGCGCCAGGTTGTAGGTGGTGTGGTTAAGCTCCTGCCCCCAAAAACCGTCTTCAATAATGTGGGCATCAAAGTGTTTTTTGGCTTGCAGCAGCAGCGAGCCAGAGCCGCAGGCAGGATCATAAATTTTATTGACGCTGGTTTGCTTGTGCATGGCCAATTGGGCAATGAGTTTTGACACGTGCTGCGGGGTGAAAAACTCGCCACCGGATTTACCCGCGTTGGCGGCGTAGTTAGAGATCAGGAATTCGTAGGCGTCGCCAAACAGATCGATGTGGTTGTCGTCAAAATCCCCAAAGTCGAGCGCGGCCACGCCTTTGAGCACAGCGGCCAAGCGAGTGTTTTTGTCGGCAACGGTGTTGCCGAGGCGGTTGCTGGTGGTATCAAAATCGGCAAACAGACCTCTGATATCGTGCTCCGATGGGTAGCCGTTGGCCGAGCTTTCGATGGCGACAAAGATGGCGGCCAGATCCGTATTTAAGCTTTCGTTGGTATTCGCTCCCGCAACGATGTTAGCGAAGAGCTGGCTGGGGTAGATGAAGTAGCCTTTGGTTTTAATGGCATCGTCTTTGATTTCCGAGGTGATGACTTCATCGATGAGGGTCGCATAGTGAATGCTGTCATCACCGCCTTCGATGTAGCTGGCAAAGTTTTCGCTGATAAAGCGATAAAACAAGGTGCCGAGTACATATTGCTTGAAATCCCAGCCATCCACTGCGCCTCGTACATCATTGGCGATTTGCCAGATTTGGCGTTGCAGCGCGGCGCGTTGTTGGGCACTTGTCATTGTATTAGTCCTGTTTCAATATGTTATTCGAGCGGGGGATCTGCAGCGGTCATTTGTGGCCACTCAAACCTAATCCGGCCCCCTGAACTGTTTTTAAATACTAGTAGTGATGCTAAATTTCGGCGTCAGCGGCAATATAGGCTTGGCGTGGATCGCGGCTGGCTGCGTAAGCTGTCTTGAGTTGCCCTTCATTGACCATGGGCGTCAAGGTACGTTTGAGCAAGTCGTCAGGGTTACGCTGTAACAGGTGCGCCAGGACGTGGCGACCGATATATCGGTCGGAGCACAGGCGGCGCACAATCGTTTGCACCAGCTGCGGCGCTGCACGGCGCGTCTGCCGGACTGGATCTGCGATCTCTGTCAGGCGTGCCTGCAATTCGGCAGGAACATCTGCCCATGTCAAATAAGTCCCGAGCTCCGGAGGTAAGGAGTTTAGCTCTGGAGGTATAGCGCTTAGCTCCGGAGGTATGCGCCTAGGCTCCCGAGGTAATGCGGTCTGTTCCGCCAGGTCAAAAAGTAGGGTTGCGCCTTGTTTTTGCCATGGCAGGTAGTACACCATGCCCCGACCAAAGCCATCTGACGCTAGCATGCCGTCACGGACCAAGCCTCCCAGCATCTTGGTGATGTCGGCAGGATGATCGGTTGAGATCTGCTTGATGCGGTCATGATTGACCGTGCCATCGACATTGGCGGTGATCAAGGTCAGGCGCGCCAATTCTGGAAGAGCTCTGAAACGTGCACCTAGATGCTTCTCCAATTCTGCAACTGCTTTTTCCGGGACGAGGCTGCTCATCCGTAGTTCCATCAAGGTCTGTTCTGGCTCTGGCAGCTCATGCAACACCGGACGACGCCAATGCTGGCCGGCCCAATTGCTATAGATTTTAGGTAACCCTGAACCGGCATGGTCCCCATATCCGACAAGTTGAAACATCGTCTGGAGATGACGGTTACGGCAATCACTATTGCCTCCGAGCACAGCTAACTCAGGGGCAATTCGCATACGGCCCGGGTTACGAAAACCAAACATGTCGGGACGCTTGACCACCAGTACCGACACTCGACCGGAGTAATCCGCGTGAATAAGGGTATTGGCCAAGGCTTCTCGCAGAGCCTCATGAACCGGCGTGTCGTCCACGCGTTGACCATCCTGCAACTGAAATGGCACCTTGAGATCTACGGTCAGTTTTTGGTAAACCCGACGAAAAAAATCATAGAGGTTGCCCGACCAACTACCATCAGGTACCAGACGGTCTATCCACCGCTTTTCTGTCTTGGCTTCAGGACGTTCCTGATAGTCCACCATGTAATGGGGGAGTGCTTCACGGATAACTTCGGCACGGCCAAACATCAATAAGCCAGCGAGGCGTAACCCACTAAAACCTTCTTCTCTATTCTTGCCGAAAGCGTTAATTTTTTCTAAGAACTCCTGGACTGGCAGGTCGGTCCACACATGGCCCGGTTTGACAGCAGCGAAACGATTGCGATAAGCCGCGACGGTGTCCATATCGAGATCACTGAAGTCATATCCCTTGAGCACACGTTCGTCACGAGAATCTTCAACGCGTTCTGCCATGAGACGCCGTACCGTTTCATCATCGGCCGCATAGTCACCCTCATATCGGCGTAGCCAAGTACCACCAAATGGATTGCTACCAATATGCACAGGTCGACTGCGGCGGGGCGCACGTGGCACCTGCACTTGAAGTACGGTTTTTCCAGCGATTAGAATCGGTTGGATATCTGCTTCTCCTAAGAGATTAACGCTGATCTGCTTACGGTTATGCAGGTTGTCCCAGAGAGCCTTGCGAACATGCTCGACTTCTGTCAGTCCCAGGGCTTTGAACTGGCCTTTTGGCTTTTCTTGAACACCAAGGAGAATGAGCCCGCCATCGGCGTTGGCCATGGCGCTATAACTTTTCCAAAAATCCTCCGGCAGCTCACCGCGGCCATCACGACCTTGAGCGGCTTTACACTCCAGATCAGAAGATTCTGCCAACCCACTGAGCTCAGCTTCGGTCCATTGGTCGGAGAGATTATTCATGCAGATTCCTTAGCTTCGTGCTCGCATGGCTTTTAATAATCGATGGGAAAAAGCCCCGCCGTTTCATGAACGAAGGGGCTTTTATTTGACACCAAGATAGAGCTTTAAATTGGTGTCAACTTTCTCGCTTGAGGAACCCAAGGGCTACATCAAACATCAATATTCCCAGCCTGCAGCGCATTCAACTCAATAAACGCACGGCGTGGTTCCACGTCATCCCCCATCAGCGTCATGAAAATCTGATCCGCGGCGATCGCGTCTTCGATTTGCACTTTGAGTAGGCGGCGCACGGTTGGGTCCATCGTGGTTTCCCACAGCTGTTCCGGATTCATTTCACCCAGACCTTTATAGCGCTGCTTGCTGACGCCGCGTTCGGCTTCTTCGCGTAGCCATGCCATGGCCTGGTGGAAGTCGTTGATGGCGCTTTCCTTGATCTTTTCGCCGGTGCCGCGACGGATCAGTGCGCCGCGTCCGATCAGGCCGCGGAAGGTTGCTGCGGCGTTGGCCAGCACCTGGTAGTCGGGGCCGTTGACGAAGTCGGTGTCGATGGCGGTGACTTTGATGTTGCCGTGGTACATGCGCTGGATGCGCAGGATGTGCTTGTCGGTCAACTCATCGGAGCGGACGATGACGTCGATGCCCGGGTCGTTGATGGCGGTCTTCAGGGCGATGGCCGATTGCTCGGCTTCGGCGGCGGTGTTCAGTTGCAGCGTGACGCCGGTCATGATGGCGGACAAGGCCGTGGCGTCGATCATGCGGGTCAGGCGCATGATGATGGCGTTGGCGGTGTTGTACTGACGGACCAGTTCGGTCAGCGGGGCGCCGCTGATCGGTGCTGCGCCTTCGCTAGGGACGAGCTCTGCATCGTTGAGGGCGATCTGCATCATGTATTGCGCTTCTTCGACGTCGTCCTTCAAGTAGCGCTCGTCCTTGCCGGCCTTGACCTTGTAGAGCGGCGGCTGGGCGATGTAGATGTGGCCGCGCTCGACCAATTGCGGCATCTGGCGATAGAACAGCGTGAGCAGCAGGGTGCGGATGTGGGCGCCGTCGACGTCGGCATCGGTCATGATGATGATGCGGTGGTAGCGCAGCTTGTCGGCGTTGAATTCGTCGGGGCCGATGCTGGTGCCGAGGGTGGCGATCAGGGTGGTGATCTGCTCGGAGGAGAGCATCTTTTCGAAGCGTGCTTTTTCGACGTTCAAGACCTTGCCGCGCAGCGGCAGGATGGCCTGGAATTTACGGTCGCGGCCTTGTTTGGCCGAGCCGCCCGCGGAGTCACCCTCGACGATGTAGAGTTCGCACAGCGCCGGATCCTTCTCCTGGCAGTCGGCCAGTTTGGCGGACAGGCCGAGGCCGTCCATGACGCCTTTGCGGCGCGTCAGTTCGCGTGCCTTGCGGGCCGCTTCACGGGCGCGCGCCGCTTCGACGATCTTGCCGCAGATGATCTTGGCGTCGTTCGGTTTTTCTTGCAGGAAGTCGGTCAGGGTCTTGGCGACGATTTCTTCCACCGGGCCGCGCACTTCGGAGGAGACCAGCTTGTCTTTGGTTTGCGAGCTGAACTTCGGCTCCGGCACTTTGACCGACAACACGCAGGTGAGGCCTTCGCGCATGTCGTCGCCGGAGATTTCGACCTTGGCTTTTTTGGCGAAGTCGTGTTCTTCGATGTACTTGTTGATGACGCGGGTCATCGCGGCGCGCAGGCCGGTCAAGTGGGTGCCGCCGTCGCGCTGCGGGATGTTGTTGGTGAAGCAGAGCACTTGTTCGTTGTAGGCGTCGTTCCATTGCATGGAGACGTCAACGCTGATGTTGGTGTTCTGGTCCGACATCTTTTCGCCGGTGGCCTGGAAGATGGTCGGGTTGAGGATGCTCTTGTTCTTGTTGATGTATTCGACGAAGCCGCGGGTGCCGCCTTCGAACGCGAAGTCTTCTTCCTTGCCGGTGCGCTGGTCGGTCAGCTTGATGTGCACGCCGTTGTTGAGGAAGGACAGTTCGCGGATGCGCTTGGCCAGGATTTCGTAGTGGAATTCGATGTGGGTGAAGATTTCTTCGTCGGCCCAGAAGTGCACTTCGGTGCCGCGCTTGTCGGTGTCACCGGTGATGCGGATCGGCGAGACTTGCACGCCGTCGACCACTTCGATCAGGCGGTCTTGCGGGATGCCGCGCACGAATTCCATGGCATAGGCCTTGCCGTCGCGACGAATGGTCAGGCGCAGCAGTTTGGACAGGCCGTTGACGCAAGACACGCCGACGCCGTGCAGGCCGCCCGAGACCTTGTAGGAGTTCTGGTCGAACTTGCCGCCGGCGTGCAGCTCGGTCATGACGATTTCGGCTGCGCTGCGTTTTGGCTCGTGCTTGTCGTCCATCTTCAGGCCGGTCGGGATGCCGCGGCCGTTGTCGGTGACGGAGATCGAGTTGTCGGAGTGGATGGTGACGTGGATTTCGGTGCAGTGGCCGGCCAGCGCTTCGTCGATGGAGTTGTCCAGGACTTCGAACACCAGATGGTGCAAGCCGGTGCCGTCAGAGGTGTCGCCGATGTACATGCCAGGGCGTTTGCGAACGGCTTCCAATCCTTCCAGAATCTGGATGGAGGAGGCTCCATATTGATTTTGTTGCGGTTGTTCGGTGTTCTCTGCTGGGGCTTGGGACATGGCTACCTTCTGAAATAACTGACGAAACGGCCTGACGAATTACTAAGAAACGACTGAAATACGGAGTGAAACGGAATTCTTAAAAGTGGCGAAGGGCCGTCTATGCACGGCCCCTCGTCTACTTTCGGCTAACTGAAATCAAATGCGCATCGGCATGACGACGTATTTGAAATCGGCATTGTCGGGAATGGTGACCAACGCGGAAGAGTTGGCATCGCCCAGGGCGATGTTGACGTAGTCGCCCTTGAGGTTGTTCAACACGTCGAGCAGGTAGGTGACGTTGAAACCGATGTCGACGCTGTCGCCGCCGTAGTCGATTTCGAGTTCTTCCACCGCTTCTTCCTGGTCGGCATTGGTGGAGCTGATCTTCAGGCTGCCGGGAGCGATCACCCAACGCACGCCCTTGAACTTGTCGCTGGTCATGATGGCGGCACGTTGCAGCGAGCGTAGCAGCTGTTCGCGGCCGATGGTGAAGTTGTTCTTGTAGCCCTTGGGCACCACGCGGGTGTAGTCGGGGAACTTGCCTTCGACCAGCTTGGAGATCAACTCGATATCGGCGAAGGTCAGCTTGACCTGGTTGTTGGCGATTTCCAGTTGCACCGGTTCGTCGCTTTCGTCCAGCAGGCGTTGCAGTTCGATGATGGTCTTGCGCGGGATGATGACTTCCTGGCGCGGGAACTCTTGCTCGGTCGCGACCTGGCAAAACGCCAGGCGGTGACCGTCGGTGGCGACCGCGATCACGTTCTTGCCTTCGACGACCAGCAGCAGGCCGTTAAGGTAGTAACGGATGTCTTGCTGCGCCATCGAGAAGTGGACCATGTTGAACAGGTGCTTCAAGGTCTTTTGCGGCAGCGTGACTTGCGCGTTGTAGTGCTCGGCCTGGGCCACGGTCGGGAACTCTTCGGCGGCCAGCGTTTGCAGCGCAAAACGCGATTTGCCGGATTGCACCGTCAGGCGCTTGTTGGCCAGCGTGACCGTGACTTCGCCGGAATCGGGCAGGGCGCGCAGGATGTCGAGCAGCTTGCGCGCGGCAACGGTGGTGGCGGCAGCTTCGCTACCGGAGCCGACGTCGGCGTGCGTGGTGATCTGCACTTCGATGTCGGTCGAGAGGAAAGATACTTTTTCGCCGTCCTTGCGAATGAGGATATTGGCCAGAATCGGCAATGTGTGCCGACGCTCGACAATACCGCTCACTATTTGCAGTGGCCGGAGAAGCGTATCTCGTTGGGTTTTGACCAATTGCATAGTCTCTATATCCTTGCTAGTAGTGGTTTAAAGGATGCTGAAAGCCGCTTTCAAATTCTGTCTGCAATCCGGTTTGGCCAACCGCTTGCGCTCAGTTTTGCCGGAGTTTCCGCAAAATCGCTGCTATTTGAAAACGGCTTCGTTGCGGTAGCGCGACCCTGCTGCGCTACGTGTTCATCGCGACGATTCCATCCTCGCTTACGGTATGCCCACCCAATGACATGGCGATGACTGCGGTTTTATCGACTGCGCATCGATCATGCTTTTTTGGCAACAAAAGAGTTGCCGGGACAAACCGGACCAACTCTCTCATTGTATCAATCAACCCCTGTCCGAGGAAGCAAATTAGCCCGGTGGATCAACCTTTCAGGGTCTGCTCCAGGACGTGCAGTTCATGGTTGCATTCCGGGTTTTTGGTGCGGTCGGCGCTGATCTTGCGCACCGCGTGCAGCACCGTGGTGTGGTCGCGGCCGCCGAACAGGTCGCCGATTTCCGGCAGGCTTTTTTGCGTCAGCTCCTTGGCGAGGTACATGGCGATCTGGCGCGGACGGGCAATATTGGCCGGGCGCTTCTTGGAATACATGTCGGCGACTTTGATATTGAAGAAGTCGGCCACCGTTTTTTGGATGTTTTCGACGGAGATCTGCCGGTTTTGCACGGATAAGAGATCTTTTAACGCATCTTTGACGACATCGATGGTGATGTCCTTGCCGTGGAAGCGCGAGTAGGCCAGGATCTTGCGCAAGGCGCCTTCGAGCTCGCGCACGTTGGAGCGCAGGTGCTTGGCGACGAAGAAGGCGACGTCGTCGGACAGCTGGACGCCTTCCAATGTTGCCTTTTTCATCAGGATGGCGACGCGCATTTCCAGCTCGGGCGGCTCGATCGCCACGGTCAGGCCGGAATCGAAGCGCGAAATCAGGCGGTCGTCCATGCCGCTGATTTCCTTGGGATAGGTGTCGCTGGTGATGATGATCTGCTTTTTGGCGGCGATCAGGGCTTCAAAGGCGTAGAAAAACTCTTCCTGGGTGCGGCTCTTGCCGCCGAAGAATTGAATATCGTCGATCAACAGCAGGTCGAGGGAGTGGTAATAGCGCTTGAAATCGTCAAAGCCCTTGCGTTGATAGGCGGTCACCACGTCGCGCACATATTGCTCGGCATGGATATAGCGGATCTTGGCGTTGGGATTATCGGCCAGCACCTGGTTGCCGATCGCGTGGATCACGTGGGTCTTGCCGAGGCCGACGCCGCCGTACAGGAACAGCGGGTTATACGACACGCCGGGATTGTTGGCGACCTGGGTCGCTGCGGCGCGCGCCAGCTGGTTGGCTTTACCGGTGACGAGGTTGTCGAAGGTCAGCACCGAGTTGATGCGCGAGAGTTCCTGGCGCGGCGTCACCGGCGGCGGCATCGGCTCGGCAAACGATTCCTGGATGCCGGTCGGATAACCGTCCAGCATGGTGCCGTGGCTGTGGCCGCCATTGCCGTGGCCGCCGGCGCCTGCACCAGCAGGCATCGGGCTGGCCGCTGCAGCGGCACGACGGGCGGCGCCGACGCGCGGATCGAGCACGAACTGGACGTCAACCTGCATTTCCCAATATTCGGAGGCGATGGTGGTGATGCGGCTGGCGAACTGGGTCTTGACCCAGTCGAGCTTGAAGCGGTTGGGCGCAGCAATACGCAGACGGCCATCTTCGTAATCAAGCGGTGCCAAAGGCTTGATCCAGGCGCTATATTGCTGCGGCGTCAGTTCCTGCTCCAGCTTTGCGGAGCAAGCCTGCCAAAAATTTTCCATGAATCTTCTTATCTAAATATGAACTGCGTATGAACTGAGTATGAGGTGCGTATGAGCTGCTATGGGGCGCATGGTGCGTGCCGAGTTGACTTGGGGAAAGCCTGATATCAACACCGCGCATCGCGCTATTTTACTCTGATGGGGGAAAGTTATCCACAGGCAGCGACGGCTTTTGACAGAGTAAAAGTGTATATCGATCGCCGCCAAAAGCTTGGCCGGAAATATCGAAAATCACGAATTGCCGGGCAAACGGCGGGGCAAGCGGCGCAAAGGCAGATTGCGGCAGGGCGCCGACGCCGGATGACGCCGCCGGCCTGCCTAGTAATTAATCATGCGGCAATTATTCGACCACGGCGCCGTCGACGAAGACCTTGAGCTCACCTTGCTGGAACTGGGTCCAGGTCTCATCGGTGGTCAGCGGCTGGGTGACGATCACGGCGACGCGGTCCTTGGCGGTGGTGACTTCGGCAAAGTCGACCGAGATGTCCTGGTCCGACAAATGCGCCGAGGCGAAGGGGTGCTGGCGGATGATGTAGTACAAATTGGTCGAGCAATGCGAGAACAGCGCCGACCCATCCGACATCAGCATGTTAAATGGACCATGTCCCGCGATATAGTGGGTAAGTTCGCGTAATTCCTGAGTCAGGTCGGCCAACGGCGGCAGGTTTTCGCCAAAACGGTCGCGCAGCTGCTGCAACAGGTAGCAAAACGCCAGTTCGCTGTCGGTGGTACCGACCGGACGGTAAGGGCCGTTGAGCGTGGGCGTGAAGTTCTTGAGGTCGCCGTTGTGGGCGAACACCCAGTAACGGCCCCACAGTTCGCGCACGAATGGATGGCAATTGGCCAGCGAGACGCGACCCTGCGTGGCTTTGCGGATGTGGGCGATGACGTGCTGCGACTTGATCGGACAGCTTTTGATGAGCTCGGCCACCGGTGAAGTCACGGCCGACTGGTAGTCGACGAAATGGCGTACCCCGGAACCTTCAAAAAAGGCGATGCCCCAGCCGTCGCTATGGTGATCCGTCAAGCCGCCGCGATTTGCAAAACCGGTGAAACTGAAAACGATGTCGGTGGGCGTATTGCAGTTCATCCCGAGTAACTGGCACATGATGTCGGCGAAGCGGTGAGGCTGGAGTAAGTTGGTAGGTGGCAAACCTGGCAGTAGGAGCAGCCAGCACTTACGTTATCACGCGAGCTTGCGTCGAGAAAGCCGGAATGCCCGCAATTTCATGCAAATTGCGTAAAAATCGCTTCCGAAATAAAAAAAGCCCCACGAATTGGGGCTCGTGGGGCTTAAATCCTTCCTGAAGAGGGAGGAGGAGACTCGGTACGTATTGCTTGATCAGTCTTCCGGCGCGGCGCTTATTTGTCGCTGGCGGCCAGGTTGCGCAGTTCTGCTGCGAAATTCGGTTGGGAACGGCTATAGTCGTTGGCCAGGCGGTTGAGCATCTTGACGCCATTGAAGCGGTGCTGGCGCACACGTTGTTCCAGCGATTTGCGCGGCACAACCAGCACCACGGCGGCGCGCACGATGCCCATGACCAACGGCTTGAAGACCATGAACAGGGTCACCAGCACGCCCAAGCCCAGCAACGGACGCATCAGGGCGACGGTTGCACCGATCAGCGATTGCGCGACCGGAACGGCGGCTTCAACTGGAAAGGCGATGGCTAAGACGGACATGATATTGATTTCCCTGATATCGAATTAATTTCTACTCTTGTTGCATTGCAGTATATGCAAGCCGGCATCGCATTGCCAATTTCATGTTTTCATATCAGATATAGGGATTGTGAATAGCCTTGTCCTGCATTATTCTCAAGACATAGAACGGGCGTCTCAAAAAATACGGACAAAAAAATCCCCGCAAAGCCTGAGGCTTGCGGGGAAATCCTTCCTAAAGAGGGAGGAGGAGACGCCGTACAGCTCCTGGTGTGGCGCCATCAGTACCGAGTGAACTCATCAGGTACGGGCATCAAGACATCAGACTGAATGGGGTGTTGCACTACAGTAGTGGTGAAAAGCGTCGTTAAGAACAGATCCTGACGCCAGGCCACCACACTGCAGCTACGCGAATTGCAGCTGCCGGCCGGAGCCGGCTTGACCGGCAATTAGCCGCGCGAAGCGATGAAGCGCAGTTCTGCAGCCAGGTTAGGTTGGCTTGCTTCGAACTTGTTGGCCAGGCGGTTCAGGTGCGCAGCGCCGTTGACGTGCTGGTCAGCAGTCAGCAGGGCGGCTTGCGATTCGTGGGCTTGCACGAAACGAACGAAGATCTTGCGCAGGATGGTACCGATCTTGCCTGTCGTAGCGCCGGTGTTCTTTGCAGCGTAGTTAGCGGTCAATGTAGTCATGATGGACTCCTTGCGAAATGTGTTATGTTGCATTGCAGTGTAATGATCCATGACTCGCTTTACCAATTTCGTTTTCAGATATCAGTTATAGTTTTTGTGAATATTAATTTTGTGCTTGCTTCCTTGTTTACCCGTGTCGATCCTTTCCAAGTCCCAGCAGTCTCTACCAAGGCGTGGCTGACATGAGCTTCCTGACTCTCGATCTGAATCTGTTGCGCGTCTTCGACGCGGTAATGACCGAACAAAACCTGACGCGCGCCGCCAATTTGCTGGCGATGACGCAACCGGCCGTGTCCAACGCCTTGCGCCGCCTGCGCGATACGCTCAATGACGAACTGGTGATCCGCACTGCCCACGGCGTCAAACCGACGCCACGTGCAGAAGAGTTGTGGCCGACGGTGCGCCGGGCCTTGTCGGAGCTGGAAGCGGTGATCACGCCGGAGAGTTTCGACGTCTCGCGCGCGCAAACCACCTTCCGCATGGCGATGGTGGATGCCACCGCGGCCTTGTGGCTGCCTTCGCTGATGCGCACCATCATGCGCGATGCGCCGCGCATCAAGATCCGCATGATGCCGCTGACGACCCGCGACCCGCGCGCGATGCTGTTGCGTGGCGATGTCGACCTGGCGGTAGGTTTTTTCCCGGGCGTGACGGCGCAGCTGGCCGACGGCCTGAAAACCCAGATCAGCCACGAACGCCTGTACACCGGTCAATACGTCTGCGTGATGCACAAGAACCATCCGCTCGCCGGCCAGGAGCTCAATCTCGACAATTACTGCTCCGCCGATCATTTGCTGGTCAGTCTGTCAGGCAAACCCCACGCCGTGATCGACGATGTGCTCGCCGGCATGGGACGCGAGCGCAAGATTCTGCTGACGGTGAACCAGTTCTTTACGGCCGGGCGCATCGTCGCCAGTTCGGACTTGATCACCGTGTTGCCGCGCCACCTGATCGCCGCCACCGGCATGACCGAAGCGCTGGTGGTGAAAGAGTTGCCGTTCAAAACGCCGGAGGAGCACGTGGACATGCTCTGGCATGAACGGGATGCACGCAATCCTGCACATAAATGGCTGCGCGCGCATTTAAGTGCAACAACGCATGACGAATTCGGTCGTATCAACATGAAGCGCTGACGATATCCTGATTTTTTCTTGATGCGATCGGCGCCGATCACTCACCAGAGGATGGTTTATGCCACGAACATCAAGAATAATCGGACTCAGTATCGCCGGCGTCGTCGCCGGCCTGGCGGCACTCATTGTGCTGCTGGTCGTGTTGATCATCAATTTCGACTGGAACCGGGCCCGTCCCTGGATCAATGAACGTGTCAGCACTGCCACCGGGCGCCACTTCGCAATCCAGGGCGACCTGATCGTCAGCTGGCAAAAGCCGGACACACCGCAAACCAGTTGGGCCAGATGGATACCGTGGCCGCACGTGAGCGCGGCCAATATCGTGCTCGGCAATCCTGAATGGGCGCCGGCCGGCAGCAACATGGCCAGCATCAAGCAACTGGATGTCACGCTCAATCCCTGGCCGTTGCTGCAACATCAAATCGTATTGCCCTCGTTCGCGGCCGACACGCCGCAGTTGGCGCTGCTGCGCAACAAGGATGCCGTCAATAACTGGACCTTTCCTTCCGATGGTCCTTCGCGCTGGCAATTCCGTCCTGAAAAAATCGTGATACGCCAGGGCAGCGTGCAACTTGACGACGCCATCCAGAAAATCAACGCCAAAGCCGACATCGACACCCTCGATCCCGACAAGGAAAAAGTCTATGGCATAGGCTGGAACGTCAAAGGCAAGTTCAACCAGGCGGATATCCGCGGCGAAGGCAAAGCCGGTGGCGTGTTGTCGCTGCAGGACGAAAGCAAACCTTATCCGCTGGAAGCCGATGTGCGGGTCGGCAAAACCCGCATCGCCGCCAAAGGCACGCTGACCAAACCGCAAGAACTCGCCGCGCTCGACCTGCAATTGAATTTGTCGGGCGACAGCATGGCGCATCTGTATCCGCTGACCGGCGTGTTGTTGCCCGAAACGCCGCCGTTTTCCACCGCCGGCCATCTGATCGGCAAACTCGATCCCAAGCAAAGCGACTGGATCTATGAAAAATTCAGCGGTAAGGTCGGCTCCAGCGATATCGGCGGCACGCTCGAATACCAGTCGAAACAACCGCGCCCGCTGCTCAAAGGTGAGATCGTTTCCAATCTCTTGCAATTTGAGGACCTGGCGCCGCTGATCGGCGCCGACTCCAACGCCAAGAAGGAACAGCGCGGCGCCGAAGAACGGCAACCGTCGAACAAGGTATTGCCGGTCAAAGAATTCAAGACGGATAGTTGGGGCGCGCTCGATGCCGACGTCAAGCTGACCGCACACAAGGTCGTCAAGGAAAAGAACCTGCCGATCACCGATATCCGCGCCGACCTGCATCTGGACGATAACGTCTTGTCGCTGACGCCGCTGAACTTCGGCATTGCCGGCGGCAACCTGACGTCGACCATCAGGCTCGACGGCCGTGAACCCAAAATGAAGTCCGAACTCAAGCTGTCGGCGCGGCGCATCAAGATCCAGCAATTGTTTCCCAATCTCGATGCCGCACAAACCAGCTTCGGTGAAATCAACGGCGACGCCGCCTTGAGTTCGACCGGCAATTCGGTGGCAGCCATGCTGGCTTCATCGAATGGCGAGTTGAAGACGCTGATCAACCACGGCGCCATCAGTAAATTGCTGCTCGAAGAAATGGGCCTGAATATCGGCAACGTGGTGGTGTCCAAGCTGTTCGGCGACAAGCAAGTGAAACTGAATTGCCTGGCCAGCGACTTCATGGTGAACAACGGCCTGATGCAGGCGCGCACGTTCACGCTCGATACCGAAGACGCCGTCGTCAATATCAGCGGTGATATCAATCTTGCGCAGGAGCAACTTAACCTGACCATCAATCCGCGCAGCAAGGGCTTGCGCATCATTTCGCTACGCTCGCCGCTGTTTGTGACCGGCCCGTTCAAGGATCCCAATGTCGGTGTCGACAAGGGCGTGCTGGCATTGAAGGCGGGCGGGGCGGTGTTGCTTGGGGTGGTGGCGCCGATTGCGGCCATCCTGCCGCTCATCAACATCAGTGGAGAACAACGCAACGATTGCGCCAACCTGCTGGAAGAAGTGCAGAAAAAGCCGCTGGCGCCGCCACCCGGCAAAACCTTCCAGACCAAGCCAGGCAAGAGCGGCAAGTGAGGTAGTCGCGTCGGACCGGCGACAATCCGGCAAAACAGGCTGGCGCGACAAACTGTGGATAACATTGTGAATAAGTCTTGCGTGGTTTGGGGATAGCGCGAGACTTTTTCACAGCCTCAAAATCTATCCAAGAACTATTCTTTGTTCATACACGCGTTGCCAAGTGTTTATCATTTTCGTAAACACCTGATTCGATTTCGGTTTACCGGGTTATCCACAGAAAAGTGCCTGTGTTAACTACTACTACTATTTATATATATAAACTTTTATATAAAAACCAGAAAAGCTTTTTTCTCGTTTCCCCCTATTTAACCCCTCATATCAAAACCCGGATCCGACTAACGACCGGTTCACTCGTCCCGATCTCATTTCAGAGAAACGGCATCGGCGATTTCCAACACCAGGTCCGATTCAGCCACCGCGACACACGGCAACAGGTAACCCTCGGCTTTTTCTTCCCTGGTCAAACCGGGCCAGTCGATCTGATAACTGATTTGTCCACTTTTCAAAAAACAGAGACAGGTGCGACAGGTTCCATTTCGGCAAGAACTGGGCAAGCGTATCTGCGCCTGCAATGCCGCAGTGAGCAAAGACGTTGTCGGCACTGCGCTAAATTCCAGTCCTGAGGGCTGGAGCAGTACCTTGTAGGCATTTTTCTTGTCTTGCGCGTCCATGGCATCAATAAGTCAGTTTTTACTGTGGCGAGGTGTTCCGGGCCGTTGGCGGCGCATCGAGCAAATCCAGCAGCCGGAGCCGCACATCATTGAAAACCGCACGTCAAGGCGATTTTTTTAACGCCCTGTGGATAAGTCTCTGTATATCTCTTGTGCGGATTGGGGATAGCTCAAGAGTTCTTCACAGCGCCATTTTCTATCCAACATCTATTCTTTTGCTATACAAGACTTGCCAAGCACTTATGAATTTCGTAAACCGCTGATTTGATTTTGGTTTACCGGGTTATCCACAGAAAAGTGCCTGTGTTAACTACTACTACTATTTATATATATAAACTATTAATTTAAAAACCAACACCGCGTTATTCTGCGCAAATCAAAAAATAATTCCTTTAAAACAAGATTCTCAAGACCAGACATCGCTCAACAAGTTGAATACCGCGCCGATGGCAGCTTCGTTCTTGCGTTTCTCAAGGCAAACAAACGAAAGCTCAGTCGACAGATCCACCGCATCGGCAATCACCAGGCCGTGGGCATGCGACTGACTCAAGGCAATCGACGCGCGCGCCAGCGACAAACCGACGCCGGATTTCACCAGGTCCAGCATGGAAGATTCCTGGTCGACCAACGCTACGGCATTGGGCGTGAGCTTGTATTCGGCAAAAACCCGGTTCAGCAGACGGTGATGGGCGGACTCCGGCGGCGTCCAGATCCATGGCAGTTGAGCCAACTCCTTCCAGCCTTTGCCGGCTACGCGGTTTTTCCAACCGGCCGGAGCAATCACGTTGTAGGTAAAGGAAGTCAGCGTCTGGCTGTGGTAACCCTTGCCCGGCGAACCGAGGAAAAAGCCGACATCCAGCGCACCGGTCTTGATTTGCTGCAACACCGAACCCGACATATGGTGTTGAAGACGTGTGGATAGTTGGGGATGACGCTCCACCAGCAACTTGAGGAAGGCGCCCAGGCGGATGAATTCAGGATCGAGGATGGTGCCGATCGCCAGCGTACCGATCAGATTGCCTGTGCTGCTGTGCAAGGCGTGCGCATGTTGATGGAACTCCTGCAAACTGTGCAACACGCGCTCGGCGACCGGCAACAGTTTGCTGCCTTCATTGGTGAGCTTCATGCCGGCGCTGGTGCGGGTGAACAATTGCAGATTGAGCCTCTCCTGCAGCAATTTGATTTGCAGGCTGACGGCGGGTTGGGTGACATGCAGCGTCTCTGCCGCACGTGTCAGGTTGCCTTCTTGTGCTACAGCGATAAAAGCGCGTAATTGTGTGAAATCCATTTTTAAATAACGCTAAAAGTGATTAATTCCACTGATGGGTTGTTTTTAAGAAAAGTTTAATTATCAGATATTTTTATATTGCTATTGATAATAACTGATTGGATTCATTTCATTCGAGGCTATATTCTTCTAAAAAAAATCAAATAAGCCAATTTTAGCGCTTTGAGACCACCGCAATTCATTGATAACCAAAGGGATACTTATGACTACCGCCAATTCGACCATCCAGCATTACATCAACGGCCGCGTCGCACCGTCGGAAAGCGGTCGTCAGCAAGACGTTTTCAATCCTGCTACCGGCGCAGTATCAGGTCAGGTGGCGCTGGCCTCGGTCGCCGAAGTCAATGCGGCGGTGGCTGCCGCCAGTGCCGCGGCGCCGGCCTGGGCCGAGACCGCGCCGCTGAAGCGTGCGCGTGTCTTGTTCAAGTTCAAGGAATTGATCGAGCAACATCATGATGACCTGGCCGCGGCGATCACACGCGAGCACGGCAAGGTGTTTTCGGACGCCAAGGGCGAAGTGACGCGTGGTCTCGAAATCGTCGAATTCGCCTGTGGCGTGCCGCAATTGTTGAAGACGCAGTTCACCGACAACATCGGCGGCGGCATCGACAACTGGAATCTGCGCCAGCCGCTGGGCGTGACGGCCGGCATTACGCCCTTCAATTTCCCGGTGATGGTGCCGCTGTGGATGGCGCCGCTGGCGATTGCAACCGGCAACAGTTTCATCCTCAAGCCATCTGAACGCGATCCTTCGCCGTCGATGATGCTGGCCGACTTGTTCAAGCGCGCCGGCTTGCCGGATGGCGTGTTCAATGTGGTCCAGGGCGACAAGGTGGCGGTCGATGCGCTGCTGCACCATCCAGATGTGCAGGCGGTGTCTTTTGTCGGCTCGACGCCGATTGCGGAATACATCTACACCGAAGCCAGCAAGCGCGCCGGCACCTATCCCTTGCGCGCGCAAGCGCTGGGCGGCGCCAAGAATCACCTGGTGGTGATGCCGGATGCGAATCTGGAACAAGCGGTCGATGCATTGATCGGCGCCGCTTACGGTTCGGCCGGTGAGCGCTGCATGGCGATTTCGGTGGCGGTGGCGGTGGGCAGCGTCGCCGACCAGTTGGTGGAAGCGCTGATCCCGCGCGTAAAAGCCTTGAAGATCAAGAACGGCATGGAAGCCGATGCTGAAATGGGTCCATTGGTGACGGCGGCGCACAAGGCCAAGGTGGAAGGCTATATCGACGACGGCGTCAAGGCCGGCGCCAAGCTGCTGGTCGACGGTCGCGGCGTCAGCGTGCCGGGCCATGAAAACGGTTTCTTCGTCGGCGGCACCTTGTTCGACAATGTCACGCCGGACATGAAAATCTACAAGGAAGAAATCTTCGGACCGGTGCTGTGTGTGGTGCGCGTGCCGGACTTCGCCGAAGCGGTGCGCCTGATCAATGCGCATGAATACGGCAACGGCGTGTCGCTGTTCACCGCCGACGGCAACACGGCGCATGAGTTCTCGCGCCGTATCCAGGTCGGTATGGTCGGCATCAATGTACCGATTCCGGTGCCGATGGCCTGGCATTCCTTCGGTGGCTGGAAGCGTTCGCTGTTCGGCGATACCCATGCTTACGGCGAAGAGGGCATCAAGTTTTACACACGTTATAAGTCCATCATGCAGCGCTGGTCGGCTACTATCGGCAAGGGTGCGGAATTCACGATGCCGGTGGCGAAGTAATCAAACACGATTGCAAGCACCATTGACTGCCTTCCCGACGAAGGCTGGGACGCGGTGTCGTACTGCCCGCGATAAGCAGCGCTACACGACACTGGCTCCTGGCTTTCGTCAGGACGACGGCGTTCAACGGTGTCAGATAAAAAATCACGGAGACAGCAGCATGGAGTCAGCAGGTAAATACGATTACATCATCGTCGGCGGCGGCACGGCTGGTTGCGTGCTGGCCAATCGGCTCAGTCATATGTCCGGCGTGAAAGTCTTGCTGATCGAGGCGGGTGCCAAGGATGATTACATCTGGATCCACATTCCGGTGGGCTACCTGTACTGCATCAACAATCCGCGTACCGACTGGCTCTATCGCACGGAAGCCGATGCAGGCCTCAATGGCCGCAGCCTGATTTATCCGCGCGGCAAAGTGCTGGGAGGCTGTTCGTCGATCAACGGCATGATCTACATGCGCGGCCAGGAACGCGACTACAACGAGTGGGCAACGCTCTCCGGCGACGACAGCTGGCGCTGGGAGCAGGTGCTGCCCTTGTTCAAGAAAAGCGAAGACCACTACAAGGGCGGCGACCAGTTCCACGGCGTCGGCGGCGAGTGGCGCGTGGAGCAGCAGCGCTTGTCGTGGGAAATCCTCGATGCGTTTCGCGATGCGGCGGCCGAAGTCGGCATTCCCAAGATCGACGATTTCAACCGCGGCGACAACGAGGGCAGTTCCTATTTTGACGTCAACCAGAAGCGCGGCATTCGCTGGAATGCCTCCAAGGCCTTCCTGAAACCGGCGATGAAAACTGGCAAGCTGGAAATCATGACCGGCTCGCATGTCAAACGGTTGCGCATCGAACCACGTGAAACAGGTCCGGTGTGCGTCGGTGTCGAGTTCACCGGCGGCGGTAAAGAGTGGTATGCCGAATCGACTTGCGAAACCATCCTGGCGGCCGGCGCCGTGGGTTCGCCGCATATCCTGCAATTGTCGGGCATCGGCCCGGCAGGCTTGTTGCAGCAACACCAGATCCCGGTGGTCAAGGACGTGCCCGGCGTCGGCGAAAACCTGCAAGACCATTTACAGATCCGCACCGCGTTCAAGGTCAAGGGTGTCAAGACGCTCAACATGATGGCCAACAACTGGTTCGGCAAGATGAAGATAGGCGTGCAATACGCGATGTTCCAGAGCGGGCCGATGTCGATGGCGCCGTCGCAGCTGGGCGTGTTCGCCAAGTCCGATGCGGCGCAGGCGACGGCCAATCTTGAATACCATGTGCAGCCGCTGTCGCTGGAAAAGTTCGGTGATCCCTTGCATCCTTTCCCGGCGTTTACCGCCAGCGTCTGCAATTTGCGGCCGACTTCGCGCGGGCATATCCGGCTCGGTTCCGGCGACGCTGCTTTAGCGCCGAAAATCACGCTCAATTATCTGAGCACCGAGCAAGACCGCAAGGTCGCCGCCGATTCGCTCAAGCTCACACGCAAGATTGCCGCCGCGCCGGCATTGCAAAAGTATCAACCCGATGAATGCAAGCCCGGAGTGGAATACCAGTCTGAGGAAGAGTTATACAAGGCCGCCGGTGAGATCGGCACCACCATCTTCCATCCGGTGGGGACTTGCAAGATGGGCCGCGACGAGGATGCGATGGCGGTGGTCGACAGCCAGCTGCGGGTGCGTGGCGTAGGCGGGCTGCGGGTGGTGGACGCGTCGGTGATGCCGACCATCACCTCCGGCAACACCAATTCGCCGACCGTGATGATTGCCGAAAAGACAGCGGAACTGATCCGGAAATCGCGCCAAAAATAAATATTCCGGGCTTTGCCGGATACGGTACTTATACGTATTGTAGTAATGGTACGACTCGGCTACTATGCGCCAGATATTAAAAAAATAAGACTCTCGCACAAGGCCTGACGACAGGTATTCAGGCCATAAAAAGAGTAGTTGCCGGCGTCAGAAGCGTCGCGTAGCTTACTAAGGCGGCCCAGCGGTTTTACACGCTTGGTATTCACGGGAAGAATGAGAAGAGACACTATGACAGATGTCATTCTGGAGACAAAAAACCTGACGAAGGAATTCAAGGGTTTTACAGCGGTAAGTGCCGTTAACTTGCAAATCCAGCGCGGCCACATCCATGCGCTGATCGGCCCGAACGGCGCCGGCAAGACCACTTGCTTCAATCTGCTGACCAAATTCCTGGTGCCGACTTCGGGCCAGATCCTGTTCAATGGCAAGGACATCACGATGGAAGCGCCGGCGCAGATTGCGCGCCAGGGCATCATCCGTTCGTTCCAGATTTCTGCCGTGTTCCCGCACCTGAGCGTGATGGAAAACGTGCGCATCGGCTTGCAACGCACGCTGGGGACTTCCTTCCATTTCTGGAAAAGCAGCGACAGCCTGAAGCAACTCAACGAGCGCGCCATGGCCTTGCTCGATGAAGTCGACCTGACCAGTTTCGCCGATACCATCACCGTCGATTTGCCCTATGGCCGCAAGCGCGCGCTGGAGATTGCCACTACGCTGGCGATGGAACCGGAGCTGATGCTGCTCGATGAACCGACCCAGGGCATGGGCCACGAAGACGTCGATCGCGTCACTGCGCTGATCAAGAAAGTCTCGGTCGGTCGCACCATCCTGATGGTCGAACACAATATGAATGTGATCTCCGGCATTTGCGACCGCATCAGCGTCTTGCAACGGGGCGCGGTGCTGGCCGAAGGCACCTATGAACAGGTATCGAAGAACCCGCAAGTGATGGAAGCCTACATGGGCACCACCGCCGGCGCGCTGGAAGGAGCACACGGATGACAACGGCAACCATGCAACAAGGTAGCGCCGCAACGGCGGGTAATTCCACACCGGCGCTGGCCATCTCCGACCTGCAATCCTGGTACGGCGAATCGCACATCCTGCACAACGTCAACCTGAGTGTGAACAAGGGCGAAGTCGTGACGCTGCTGGGCCGCAACGGCGCCGGCCGCACCACGACGCTGCGGTCCATCATGGGCCTGGTCGGCGCGCGCAAGGGTTCGATCAAGATCAACGGCAATGAAACCATCGCCATGCCGACCTACAAGATCGCGCATCAGGGCGTCGGCTATTGCCCGGAAGAGCGCGGCATCTTTTCGTCGCTGTCGGCGGAAGAAAACCTGATGTTGCCGCCGTTCGTGTCGAAGACCGACAAAGGCATGTCGATTGAAGAGATCTACGACATGTTCCCGAACCTGAAAGAGCGTCGCAACAGCCAGGGCACACGCCTGTCCGGCGGCGAACAGCAAATGCTGGCGGTGGCGCGTATCCTGCGCACCGGCGCGCGCTTGCTGCTGCTGGATGAAATTTCCGAAGGCCTGGCGCCGGTGATCGTGCAGACGCTTGCGCGCATGATCCTGACGCTCAAGGCCAAGGGTTACACCATCGTGATGGTGGAACAGAATTTCCGTTTCGCGGCGCCGCTGGCCGATCGTTTCTATGTCATGGAACACGGCCAGATCGTTGAATCGTTCGCTGCTGCAGAGCTGGAATCGAAGACGCAGAAGCTCAACGAATTGCTCGGCGTTTAAGTTTTATTCACGCGTCAGGCAGTGCAGCGGATTCAACGAATTCAGCGGATAGAGATTAATCAAGTCATAAAAAGAATGCACCATGTGTCATCAATCGGTGCGGCGCATACTCACGCAATCAGTCACGATCAGAGTTTTGTTTTACGAGTGAATTTTCAAGTCACTTCACTTATTCAGCGGGCGTTATAACAAAGGAGATGAAAATGAAATTAAAGGCAATGTCACTCGCCGTATCGACTGCGGCAGCAGCGTTCGCTCTGGTAGCATCGGCACCGGCTTCGGCGCAGATCTCCGGCGATGTCATCAAGATCGGTTTCATCACCGATATTTCCGGCGTCTATTCTGACATCGACGGCCAGGGCGGTGCGGAAGCGATCAGGTTCGCGATCGCCGACATGGGCGGTGCGATCAACGGCAAGAAAATTGAACTGGTCGTCGCGGACCATCAAAACAAGGCCGACGTCGCCGCCAGCAAGTCGCGCGAATGGTTTGACCAACAGGGCGTCGACGTCCTGATCGGCGGCACCAATTCCGGTACCGCGCTGGCCATGGCCAAAGTCGCCAACGAAAAGAAAAAGGTCTTCATCGAAAACGGCGCCGGTTCGGCCCGCCTGACCAATGAAGAATGCTCGCCTTACACCGTGCACTATGCTTACGACACCGTCGCGCTGGCCAAGGGCACCGGCTCGGCAGTGGTCAAGCAGGGCGGCAAGAGCTGGTTCTTCCTGACGGCCGACTATGCCTTCGGTCACTCGCTGGAAAGCGACACCAGCAATGTCGTCAAGGCATCCGGCGGCACCGTGGTCGGTTCGGTCAAGCATCCGCTGGGCGCGTCCGACTTCTCGTCCTTCTTGCTGCAGGCGCAAACTTCCAAGGCGCAGATCATCGGCCTGGCCAATGCCGGCGGCGACTTCATCAATTCGGTGAAGGCAGCCAACGAATTCGGCATCACCAAGACCGCCAAGCTGGCCGGCCTGCTGGTGTTCATCAACGACGTGCACTCGCTGACGCCGAAGCTGACCCAGGGCATGTACCTGACCGACAGCTGGTATTGGGACACCAACGATGAGACCCGCAAGTTCGCCAAGCGTTACTTCGAAAAGCAAAAGAAGATGCCGTCGAGCCTGCAAGCTGCCGATTACTCCGCCGCGCTGCAGTACCTGCAAGCCGTGAAGGCGATCGGTACGGATGACTCCGACAAGGTCATGGCGCAACTGCGCAAGACCAAGTTCAACGACGTGTTCCAAAAGAACGGTTACCTGCGCGCCGATGGCCGCGTGGTCCATGATATGTACTTGTACCAGGTCAAGACACCAGCCGAATCCAAGTACCCATGGGACTACTACAAGCTGGTGCAAACCATTCCGGGCGAACAGGCATGGACCACCAAGGCTGAATCCAAGTGCTCGGCCTGGAAATAAGTCGTCGCTGATTTAACTGATTATTTAGCTGCTAAATAAACGCAATACGAGATCTGTCATCTTCATTAAAAAGGGGGATGACAGATTTTTCTTGTTGCACTTGATAAGCCGGGTATAAGTTGAAAGACGCATGCTGCGTCCAGACCCCATCCGGTCAATCAGAATGAATGAGTTTTTATGGAATTATTCGGCATACCCCTGCAAGCCTTGTTGAGCCAGCTGCTGCTGGGCCTCGTGAACGGCTCGTTCTACGCGATGCTGTCGCTGGGACTGGCAGTGATCTTCGGCCTGCTCAATGTGATCAACTTTGCACACGGCACCCTGTACATGCTCGGCGCGTTCACCGCGTGGATAGGGCTGAGTTATTTCGGCATCAACTATTGGCTGATGCTGATCCTGGCGCCGCTGATCGTCGGCCTGTTCGGCATCATCATCGAAAAGACCATGCTGCGCTGGCTCTACAAGCTGGATCACCTGTACGGCCTGTTGCTGACTTTCGGCATCACGCTGATGGTGGAAGGCGTGTTCCGCTCCATCTACGGCGTCTCCGGACAACCCTATTCTGTACCTGACGCCTTGCAAGGGGCGACCAACCTGGGCTTCATGGTGCTGCCGAATTATCGCGCCTGGGTGGTGCTGGCCTCGGTGGTGGTGTGTTTCTCGACCTGGTTCGTGATCGAGAAGACCCGTCTTGGCGCCTACCTGCGCGCCGGTACCGAGAACCCGAAACTGGTGGAAGCCTTCGGTATCAACGTGCCGTTGATGGTGACCCTGACCTACGGCTTCGGCGTGGCATTGGCGGCGTTTGCCGGCGTGCTGGCGGCGCCGGTGATCCAGGTCTCGCCGCTGATGGGCTCCAACCTGATCATCGTGGTGTTCGCGGTGGTGGTGATCGGCGGCATGGGTTCCATCCTCGGTTCCATCCTGACCGGTCTGGGCCTGGGTGTGATCGAAGGCCTGACCCGCGTTTTCTATCCTGAATTGTCGGCCACCGTGGTGTTCATCATCATGGCGATCGTGCTGATGATTCGTCCGGCCGGCCTGTTCGGTAAAGAGAAATAAGGCGACCAACATGACGAATGCAATGAATAACCCAACCAGCAAGAAACTGTTTTATGGCGTGTTGCTGATCCTGGCACTGGCGGCGCCGTTCGGCCTGTATCCGGTGTTCCTGATGAAGATGCTGTGCTTCGCCTTGTTTGCCTGCGCCTTCAATCTGCTGATCGGTTACACCGGTTTGCTGTCCTTCGGCCACGCGGCCTTCTTTGGCGCCGCCGGCTATGTCGCCGGTCAGGCGTTGAAGAGCTGGGGCGTGCCGACCGAAGTCGGCTTGATCCTGGGCACCCTGACGGGCGCCCTGATTGGCCTGGTCATGGGCTTGCTGGCGATTCGTCGCCAGGGCATCTACTTCACCATGATCACGCTGGCGCTGGCGCAGATGCTGTTCTTCGTGGCGCTGCAGGCGCCGTTCACCGGTGGCGAAGATGGCCTGCAAGGCATCCCGCGCGGCAAGCTGCTCGGCTTTATCGATCTCTCCAACGACATGACCTTGTACTACGTGGTGCTGGCGATTGCGATCGCCGGTTTTGCGCTGATCGTGCGCACCATCCACTCGCCGTTCGGCCAGGTGCTCAACGCGATCAAGGAAAACGAGCCGCGCGCCATTTCGCTGGGCTACGACGTTGACCGCTACAAGCTGCTGGCCTTCGTGCTGTCGGCCGGCCTGACTGGCCTGGCAGGCTCGACCAAGGCGCTGGTGCTGGGTTTTGAGACGCTCACCGACGTGCACTGGAGCATGTCCGGCCTGGTGGTGCTGATGACCTTGGTAGGCGGCCTGGGCACTATTGTTGGTCCTATCGTCGGCGCGGTGATCATCATCATGCTGGAAAACAAGCTGGGCGACATCGGCAACTGGCTGGCCGGCGTGACACACATCGAATGGTTCAACACCCTGGGCGATTCAGTGACGATTGTGACCGGCTTCATCTTCATCGTCTGCGTGCTGGCGTTCCGTCGCGGCATCGTCGGTGAGATTCTGCATTTGGGTAACAAGCGCTCGTCGCCGGCCTCGCATTAAGCCCGGCCAGCTTTCGGGCAATCACTGCCGCCGCACAGTTCAGGCTGTCCGGCGGCAGTTTTCTTTTCATGCTCGCCGGTTTGCTTGTACAGTGTCGCCACGCGCAGCGAAGTGTTGCAACAAGTGTATTCCGGAGAGATGAATGGCAGTGCCCCAGACCGACGAGCAAATTGAGATTTTGAAGTGCCGTGCCCAGATCGTGATGATCGAAGCGGTTGCCGGTTCCGGCAAGACTACTACGCTGGCGATGCTGGTGCGGCAGGCGCTGGCACAGGGACTGGGCGCGCAGCAAATCCAATGCTTGTGCTTCTCCGAGGGCGCCAACAAGCGCTTCCGCGAAAAGCTGTACGAGGAGGGCGTCAGTCGGCCGATACCTTTGCACACCGTGGAAGCCTATGCGCGCGAATGCCTGGCGCAGCTGGGCCAGGCGCTTGGCCTCGAGAAGACCCGCTACTACACCTCTGACGAGGAGTTGCGTCCGCATCTGGTGGTGGCTGCCAATAGCGTGCTGGCGCGGCATGAAGGGCGCACCGATAACGACTTCGACTTTTCGTTTGAAAAGAACAGCGCCAATGCCGAGGAAATGTTTTCGCTGCTGTATCGCTTCAAAGCCAGCCTGGCCTCGCATCGTTTCCACGATGAGGAGCTGGCCTACGATGAGCTCGATCAACTGGCGACGCAATTCGGCACCCAGATCGAGGCGGTGGAAATCGGTATCGCTTACGAGCGCCAGCGCCAGGTTTATCCGGGTGAGTACAAGTGGCGCAGCGCCGCCGACCTGGTGCCGGATCTGGTGGAGTTGCTCAACCACAATCCGGCGGCGCTGGAAATATTGCCGGCCAAGAGCGTGTACCTGATCGACGAATGGCACGACATCAATGCCGCAGAATTCCGCTTGTTGCAGTTGTTGCTTAGAGGAAATAGACTGATCGCGGTCGGTGATCGTTATCAAATCATCAACTCTGCACGCGGCGCCGACATCGTGTATTCCACCGCTGGTTTTGAAATGGCTTTCCCCGGCGCACAGTATCTGCCGCTGGGAAAATCCTATCGTTTCGGCGCCTCGCTGTCCAAGCTGGCGCAACGGCTGACCGCGCGCAAATGCGCCTCGCATGAAGACCTCTACACCGAGATCAAGCGCGTCACGTACGATCCGTCGCTGTCCGGCGATTGCGCCGCCAAAGTGACGCAGCAGGTGCAGGCACTGGTGAAGGCGCGCGCCGACACGCGTTATTCGGATATCGCCATCATCGTGCGCGAGCCGGATCAGACCATCGAGATTGAAAACCTACTGCTCGATCAAAACATCCCGTATTACTGCGACGACATCGAGTCTTATCTGCATCGTCCCGAGATCCTGATGTTGCGCGGTTTGCTGCACATGGCCAGTGGCTCGTTCGCGACTTTGCAGGGCGACAAGGAAAGCATCAAGCGCATGGTCATGGGATTTTCCCTGTACCTGCCGGTGGGGGAGTCGTCCGCCAACTGGGAGCGCGGCTATTTCGCTGAAGGCACCTGGTTCGAGGAAGCGCAGCGCATGATTGCCGAGCAGCCCAATGCGCTCAGGGATTTTTTCGACGCCGTCTTGTGCAAGCCGCGCGAGGCCGACGATGACATGACCTTGCGCTGGAAGCAGCGCTTCACCGACGTCGTGACGCAATTGCAAAAGTTGAACCAGGACGCCAGTGCCGCCGACTTGCTCAACTTCGCCAATCGCAGTCTGGCCTTGGTCGATGCCACCAGCCGAGCCTTTGTCAATCGCAGCCGGGCGACATCGGCGGCCAAGTCTATCCAGACCTTCATCGCATTCGCCGCACGCCATCCGGACATGAACGCGGCCGGCTTCCTGGCCGAATTGCATCGTCGCCAGCAAAAGGTCAGCAAGAACAAAAGCGCCATCCAGTCACGTCGTCAACTGACGCTTACCACCATCCAGGCGGCGAAAGGGCGGCAGTGGCCACATGTGCTGGTACCTTACCTGCAGCAGCACGAATTCCCGCGGCTGCGCGATATCGCCGAAGAAGTGCGCCATTTTTATGTCGCGATGACACGGGCGGTTTCCAGTCTTTCACTGTTCGAACCCGACGACGCGCATGCCGAACAACGGAGCGTGTTGATGAACAAGGTACGCAAGTAGGGCCGGCCGGCACCGCTGTCATTTCACGTGGCGGTGGTGGCAGGGGATGTCATGGCAGTGGAGCCGGGCACCTCGCAGGAGTAAAATGCTTGTCGCTCTGACAGCGCCGCGATTCAGGTTTGCGGCTTCCTGTTGGTGCCTAACCAGCTGCACTCACATCCCCGTTTTGCGAAAGCTTGCCATGTCGTTGTTCCTCCGCCTTACCTTCCAACAGGCTGTTCATGCCTGATCTCTTTTCCAACTATTTGATTCTTTGTATCGCCGCCTTCATCGCCGGCCTGGTTGATGCGGTGGTCGGCGGCGGCGGCCTGGTGCTGGTTCCTGCGCTGTTCTCCATCTTTCCCGGGGTGGCGCCGGCCACGCTGCTGGGCACCAACAAGGTAGCCGGGGTCATGGGCACCAGTGCGGCGGCGATCAATTTCGCGCGCAAGGTTCGCATACACTGGGCGGCGGCCGCGCCGGCTGCGCTGGCGGCGTTTGCTTTGTCCTTTTCGGGCGCCTATCTGATAACGCACGTGCCGACCGACCTGATGCGCAAGGCCTTGCCCCTGGTGTTGCTGGCGGTGGCTATCTATACGCTCAAGAAGAAAGACTTCGGCCAGACTCACGCACCTTTATTGTCGGGAAGCAAGGAAACCCTGTACGCCATGCTGATCGGCGCCGGCGTCGGCTTCTACGATGGCTTGTTCGGGCCCGGCACCGGCAGCTTCCTGGTATTCCTGTTCGTGCGCGTGTTCGGCTATGACTTCTTGCGTGCCTCGGCGGTGTCCAAAGTGGTGAACATCGCTACCAACCTGGCGGCGCTGGTCTGGTTCTCCTACAGCGGCCACGTGATCTGGCAGCTGGGCCTGTTGATGGCCGTGTTCAATATCGCAGGTTCATTGATCGGTACCAAGCTGGCGCTGAAACACGGCAGCGGATTTGTTCGCAAACTTTTCTTGGTGGTGGTCAGTGCACTCATTTTGAAGACGAGCTACGATGCCTTCCTGAAATGAAGAGATAGTCTGCGGCGATTGTTTCACGTGAAACAATCGCTGAAAGGTATCGAGGCAAATTAACGCGATGGAGAAATCAAGGGAAGCTCAGGCTTCCCTTTTTTGTTTTCGGCATTTGCTTGTTCACGGAGGCGCCTGAATTGTTTCACGTGAAACAAAAAGCGTGAATAAAAAGGGAATAGTAGGGGGTGGGTCAGATACCCAGTCAAAAAAGACTTTATAATCTCGCCTCTGTTCACCGTCTCCACGAGGCGCATTATGCTATTTCCCACACAATTCGATGTCATCGTTGTCGGCGGCGGTCATGCCGGAACCGAAGCTGCATTGGCATCCGCCCGCATGGGCCAAAAGACTTTGCTGTTGACCCACAATATCGAGACCCTCGGTCAGATGTCGTGTAATCCTTCCATCGGCGGCATCGGTAAGGGCCACCTGGTCAAGGAAGTCGACGCCTTGGGTGGCGCGATGGCAATTGCGACGGACGAGGCGGGCATCCAGTTCCGCATCCTGAATTCTTCCAAAGGCCCGGCGGTGCGTGCGACGCGCGCTCAGGCTGATCGCATCCTGTACAAGCAAGCCATCCGCTCGCGCCTGGAAAATCAACCCAATTTGTGGCTGTTCCAACAGGCGGTGGATGACTTGATGGTCGAGGGCGATCGCGTCATCGGCGCCGTCACCCAGGCGGGCATCAAGTTTGCGGGCAGGGCGGTGGTGCTGACGGCGGGTACTTTCCTCGACGGGAAGATCCATGTCGGCCTCAATAATTACTCCGCCGGCCGTGCCGGCGACCCGCCATCGATCTCGCTGTCGGCGCGCCTGAAGGAACTCAAGCTGCCGCAAGGCCGCCTCAAAACCGGCACGCCGCCGCGCATTGACGGCCGCAGCATCGATTTTTCGGTGCTGGAAGAACAGCCGGGCGACTTCGATCCGATTCCGGTGTTCTCGGTCATAGGCAATGTGGCCATGCATCCGCAGCAAATGCCGTGCTGGATTACCCACACCAATACCCAGACGCACGACATCATTCGCGCCGGTCTCGACCGCAGCCCTATGTACACCGGCGTGATCGAAGGTGTCGGTCCTCGCTATTGCCCGTCGATTGAAGACAAGATCCATCGCTTCGCCGGCAAGGATTCGCACCAGATTTACCTGGAACCGGAAGGTCTCACCACCAACGAGTTCTACCCCAACGGTATCTCCACCAGCCTGCCGTTCGATGTCCAGCTGGCGCTGGTGCGCTCGATGCGCGGCATGGAAAACGCCCACATCCTGCGCCCCGGTTACGCCATCGAATACGATTACTTCGATCCGCGCGGCCTCAAGTCTTCGCTGGAAACCCGGCAGATCCGGGGCTTGTTCTTCGCCGGCCAGATCAACGGCACCACCGGTTACGAAGAAGCTGCTGCCCAGGGCATGCTGGCCGGCCTCAACGCCGCGTTGCAAACACAGGGCAAGGACGGTTGGACCCCGCGCCGCGATGAGGCTTACCTCGGCGTACTGGTCGACGACCTGATTACCCAGGGTGTACAAGAGCCTTACCGGATGTTCACCAGCCGCGCCGAATATCGCCTGAGCCTGCGCGAAGACAACGCCGACCTGCGCCTGACCGACATCGGTCGCGAGCTCGGTTGCGTCGGCGATGCGCAATGGGAAATGTTCGAGAAAAAACGCGAAGCGGTTGCACGTGAAATGGAGCGCCTGAAGTCCACCTGGGTCAATCCACGCATCCTGGCCGACGTCGAAGCCGAGCGCGTGCTGGGCAAGGCCATCGAACGCGAATACAACCTGGTCGACTTGCTGCGCCGTCCCAATGTCACCTACGACAGCCTGATGACGCTGGCCGGCGCTGAAGGCCAGGCCCTGGCCGGCCCCGGCGTGGCCGACGATGCGGTGCGCGAACAGATAGAAATCCAGATCAAGTACGCCGGCTATATCGACCGCCAGGCCAAGGAAATCGGTCGCCAGGAGCACAATGAAAGCATGAAGTTGCCGGCCGACCTCGACTACATGGACGTCAAGGCGCTGTCGATCGAAGTGCGCCAGAAGCTCAACAAGCACAAGCCGGAAACCCTGGGCCAGGCGTCACGCATTTCGGGTGTGACCCCGGCAGCCTTGTCGCTGCTGCTGGTGCACCTGAAAAAAGGCGGCCTCAAAAACGCTGCCGACACGGCTGAATCCGACAACCACAACCAGGCGGCCTGAGCATCTTGACGACATCGACACTCCCGACAAGCACGGACGGCAAACTGGCCGCGACCCTGAGCACCGGCGGCGCCGCGCTGGGACTCGCACTCAGCGCCAAGCAACAACACAAATTGCTGGCCTACCTGGCGCTCATGGCGAAGTGGAACCGCACCTACAACCTCACCGCGCTGCGCGATCCGGCCCAGATGATGAGCCATCATTTGCTCGATTCGCTGGCGGCGGTCAACGCCTTTGACGGCGCGCGCAATGTGCTCGACGTCGGCGCCGGCGGCGGTTTGCCGGGCATCGTGCTGGCGATCTGGGCAGCCGAGGCCCAGCCCGAGATGCACGTTTCCATGATCGACACGGTGCACAAGAAGACCGCCTTCCTGACACAAGCCAAGGCGGAATTGCAATTGAGCAATGTTTCGGTCTATACGGCGCGCGTGGAGCAATTGCAAGTTGCGCAGCCGTTCGACGTGATTACCTCGCGCGCCTTTGCGGAACTCAATGACTTCATCAACTGGTCGAACCATCTCTTGCAAACCGGTGGCCGTTACATCGCCCTCAAGGGGGTCATGCCGCAAGAAGAAATCGCGCGTTTGCCGGCCGGATGGAAAGTGGAAAAAACCGAGGCGCTGAACGTGCCCGGCCTCGATGCAGAACGTCATCTGATCTTTATCGAAAGGTCTTGAATGAATTACCAGCTTGCTCGTCGTCTATTGTGCAAACCGCTGTGCGCCCTGGCCCTGGCCGGCGCGACTGCTTTGCCGGCCATGCATGCCATGGCGCAGGAAGTGGTCACTGTGCCCACGGTCGACCTCAAACGCTACGTCGGCAAGTGGTATGAAATCGCGCGCTTCCCCAACAGCTTCCAAAAGAAATGCATCGCCAATGTGAGCGCCGAATATCGTGCGCGCGCCGATGGCGACGTCGACGTCATCAATCGCTGCAAGGTCGAGGGCGGGGTGCTCGACCAGGCCGACGGGCAGGCGCGCGTGATCGCCGGCAGCAACAACAGCAAGCTGCAAGTGCGCTTTGCACCAGCCTGGCTGTCGTGGTTCCCGTTGGTATGGGGCGACTACTGGATCATCGACCTCGATGCCGATTATTCGGTCGCCACCGTCGGCACGCCGACACGCGACTATTTGTGGATCCTGGCGCGCAAGCCGGTGCTGTCCACCGCGGAGTATGAAGCCGCCGTGAACAACGCCACCAAGCAGGGCTTCGACACCTCGAAACTGGTCAAGACGCCGCAACAATAAGCACGCGCCAACGCGCACACCGATTCGTACCCAACAACCGCGAGGAGACATCATGCAGGCACTGTTTCATACGATGGGCATCGCGCGTCGCCGGTATTTTCCTGATCGGCTTTGCGTCAAGTTGAGCACCAACTGAATCAGTATTGAATTTTCATCGAGCACCAACGGAACATTAACTAGAAGAACCTATGGCTAAAATCTTTTGCGTTGCGAATCAAAAAGGCGGTGTCGGTAAAACCACCACCGCCGTCAATCTCGCCGCCGGTCTGGCGCAGCATGGCCAGCGCGTGCTGCTCACCGATCTCGATCCGCAAGGCAATGCCACCATGGGCGCCGGCATCAACAAGTCGGAGCTGAAAGGTTCCATCTATGAAGTGTTGCTCGGCATGGCCGACATCAAGAGCGTGCGCAAGCGTTCCGAAAGCGGCAACTTCGACGTGCTGCCTGCGAATCGTGAACTGGCCGGCGCCGAAGTGGAAATGGTCGAGCTCGACAATCGCGAAAAGCGTTTGAAGGACGCCTTCGCCAGCGTTGCCGACGACTACGATTTCATCCTCATCGATTGTCCACCGGCACTGTCGCTGCTGACGCTCAACGGCCTGTGCTCGGCGCACGGCGTGGTGATCCCGATGCAGTGCGAATACTATGCGCTCGAAGGTTTGTCCGACCTGGTCAACACGATCAAGAAAGTACACGCCAAGCTCAACCCCGATCTCAAGATCATCGGTTTGCTGCGTGTCATGTTCGACCCGCGCATGACGCTCTCGCAACAAGTGTCCGATCAGCTGGAACAGCATTTCGGCGACAAGGTTTTCAAAACCGTCATCCCGCGCAATGTGCGGCTGGCGGAAGCACCGTCTTACGGCATGCCGGGCGTGAATTTCGACGCCGCATCGAAGGGCGCACAAGCGTACATCGCGTTCGGCGCTGAAATGGTCGAACGCATCAAAACGCTATAAACGATTTATATCATTCAGTAATCAGCAATTCAGAAACAGGTAGGTAAAAGATGGCAACCAAAAAATCAAAAGGCCTCGGCCGTGGTCTCGACGCACTGCTCGGCGGATCTTCCGACATGACTGAAGACGAGCCGGTGGTCGCTGGTGCGCCGTCGGTGATGGCGGTCACGGAACTGCAAGCCGGTAAATACCAGCCGCGCAGCCGCATGGACGAAGGCGCGCTCAACGAGCTGGCTGCATCGATCAAGGAACAAGGTCTGTTGCAGCCGATCCTGATCCGCGCCATCGGTCAGAAGAACGGCAAGGACATCTACGAAATCATCGCCGGTGAGCGGCGCTTCCGCGCTGCCAAAATCGCCGGCCTGACGGAAGTGCCGGTGCTCGTGAAAAACGTTGACGACCAGACCACCGCCGCGATGGCGCTGATCGAAAACATGCAGCGTGAGGATTTGAATCCGCTGGAAGAAGCGCAAGGCATTCATCGCCTGATTACCGATTTCAATTTTACGCACGAGCAGGCTGCAGTGGCGGTCGGTCGTTCGCGCAGCGCGGTCTCCAACCTGTTGCGTTTGCTGAACCTGGCCAAGCCGGTGCAAACCATGCTGATGGCCGGCGACATCGACATGGGCCATGCGCGCGCTTTGCTGGCGGTGGACTCGGCCACGCAAATCAATCTGGCCAATCAGATCGTCGCCAAGCGCATGTCGGTGCGCGAAGCCGAAAAGCTGGTGGTGCGCACCACGGCCGAGCAAGCTGCATCGAACAAACCGCGCGACGGCGGCAAGGAAAAATCGCGCGACATCACGCGCCTGGAAGAAGAATTGTCGGACATCCTGGCCACGCAAGTGTCGATCAAGACCGGCGCCAAAAACAAGGGCCAGCTGATCATCAATTTCTCCGACCTCGATGCGCTCGACGGCGTGATCACACGCTTGCGCGGCGAAGCGGTCGAGCAGTAATCCTGTCGCCGTGCGCCGGGGCGCGCGCCATTGACCGTTATCAAAAAGGGAATGCGATGCCTTACCTGCAGCTCGACGTCAACGGGACTTACCCGGCCCAGCAAAAGAAGCAGCTCGCCACGCGCATGGCCAAGACCTATGCCGACATGATGAGCGTCGATATCCGCCGCATCAGCATCGTGGTTCGTGAGTGCGGCGACGGCAGTGTCTGGCGCACTGTCGACAGCGGTGAAGTGGAACCGGTGTCGGTGCTGATGTGCGACATCCGCCGCGGCCGCACGCCCGAATTGCGCATGCAAGTCGCGCAGGCCTTGTGCAAGGATTGCATCGATGTACTGGGCTTGCGTGAAGACCGGCTCAACGTCGAATTCACCCAGCATAGCGGCGATGAAATGTATCACCCGACCCTGGGCGGCTACAGCCCCGAATGGTCTGCCGGCGAAGCCGGGCCGGAACAATAAGAGCCGCTGACACAACGCCGGCGGCGGCGTTGCTTCTCCTTGCCAACAACGCTTTGTCAATGCTGCGGGGCTGCAGTCGCAGCATCAACTCCAGCCGCAGAAAAATTGTCGCGGTACTGCTGCGCGCTGATTCCCAGCCTGCGCCGGAACACCGTACGCATGTGGCTGGCGTCGCGAAAGCCGCAGCGATAGGCGACCGTCTTCAACGGCGCCGCTGACCGTTCCAACATCACGCGCGCCGCATCGACGCGCGCACTCTCAATGAATTCTGCCGGCGTCATCTGCGCATCGCGGGCGAACACGCGCGCGAAGTTGCGCGGACTGCTGGCGACCACCCTGGCCAGGACGTCGACGCTGAGCTTGTCTTGCAAATGCCCACGCACATAGTGCTGCACCTGGCCGACCAGCGACATCTCTTCGGCATACGGCGTGAGATAGGGACTGAACTGCGATTGGCCGCCGCTGCGCTGCATGAACACCACCAGGCGCTTGGCCACATTGAGTGCGACTTCCGGTCCGGCCTCTGCGGCCAGCAGCGCCAGCGACATGTCGATGCCGGCAGTGACACCGGCCGAGGTCACCAGCTTGCCGTCGCGCAGGTAGATGCGATCGGCGTCGACCTCGACATCGGGAAAATCGCGCGCCAGGGTCGCCGCGTCATTCCAATGCGTGGTCACGCGCTTGCCGCTCAGTAGCCCGGCGCGCGCCAGCAAAAATGCGCCGTTGCAAATCGAGCCGTGCCGTCCCGCGCGTTGCGCGGCAGCCGCCAGCCATTGACTCAAGGCGGCATCGCGCGCCTGTTGCGGCAAGCCCGGCCCGCCTGCCGCCAGCAGCAAATCGACGGGCTGGTTGGCATCGCTGTAATGCAGGTGCGGCAGGATCTGCATGCCGTTGGAACAGGCGATCGCCGCGCGCGTACTGCCGATCACCTGCAAGCGATAGTGCCGCGATGCCGGCAGGAAGCGATTGGCTTCGGCAAACACATCGAGCGGGCCGGAGACATCCAGCGCCTGGACTCCGGGAAACACCAGCAGGGCGACAGTGGGCATGGCAGGCGATGAGCAGTGGAAGGGATAGACGCCATCATAGCCCTAGTGCGAGCTGGCCCATGCCGGTGGCAGGAAAACGCCGCAGGATGGCTGTCAACGCTTCCTCGCGGCACTGTCTTTGTGACGCGCCGCCGCCGATAATTTTCTCCATCGGGAACGCGCATGGTGCGCGTTCATTCAGGAGCAATCGCATGCACAATCAAACTGCCAATGACGCTGAACGCGTCGGCCCCGCATTTTCCGTCGACGGCATGCTGGCCGCGCGCAACCGGACGCGACAGGCGATAGCCGCCATCGCCGCACGTGTGCAATCGGGCATGGTGGAGGAAGACGCCGTTGCCATGGCCACGCAAGTGTTGATCGATGCCGGTCTCACGTTGAGCTGGCATCCTACCCGTGTGCGCTTTGGCCGCAACACCACCAGGTCCATGCGGCAAGCTTCCGAACCGGGTGTGGTGTTGCAGGAGAACGATCTCTTTTTCATCGACATCGCACCGCGTCACGAGGCCTGGGAAGGTGACGGCGGTGCCGCCTTCACGGTCGGCGAGCACGCGCAATACGCCCGTTGCGCAGCAGATGCCGAAGCGGTATTCCACGCCACGCGACGCGCGTGGAGCGAGCAGAAACTGAGTGGTGAAAACTTGTACGCCTTCGCCGAGCGGGAAGCACGCGAGCGCGGCTGGGAGTTGAATGCTGATTTGCCCGGCCATCGCGTGTCGGACTTTCCGCACGCCGCGATCCACACGGGATCGCTGGCGCAATTTGACGGGGTGCCGTCGGCGATGCGCTGGATAGTGGAAATCCATTTGCGCCATCCCGATCACACATACGGCGCTTTCTATGAAGACATGCTGCTGGAAGACGCTTACTACCTCTGATCGTCGTGTTCGCTACGCACCGTGAATAGTGCGTAGCGAATCACGTCGTCGTATTACGCTTCCTCACCCAGGAAGCCGCCACTCTGATGCGACCACAGGCGCGCATACAAACCGTTGTGCGCGAGTAATTCCTGGTGGCTGCCTTGTTCGACGATGCGACCCTGGTCAAGCACGATCAGGCGGTCCATCGCCGCGATGGTCGACAGGCGGTGGGCGATGGCGACCACGGTCTTGCCTTCCATCAGGCGATACAGGCTTTCCTGGATCGCCGCTTCGACTTCCGAATCGAGCGCGCTGGTGGCTTCGTCGAGCAACAGTATCGGCGCGTCTTTCAGCATCACGCGCGCAATCGCGATACGCTGGCGTTGTCCGCCCGACAGTTTGACGCCGCGTTCGCCGACGTGGGCATCGTAAGCTTTACGCGCATGCGCATCGACCAGATTGCCGATGAAGTCGTGCGCTTCGGCGCGTCGCGCGGCGGCGATCATTTCATCGTCGCCGGCGTCGGGACGGCCGTACAAGATGTTGTCGCGCACCGAGCGATGCAGCAGCGAGGTATCCTGCGTCACCATGCCGACTTGCGCGCGCAGGCTGTCTTGCGTGACGTGGGCGATGTCCTGGCCATCGATCAGTACGCGGCCTTGCTCGACATCGTAGAAGCGCAGCAGCAGATTGACGATGGTTGATTTGCCGGCGCCGGAACGTCCCACCAGGCCAATTTTTTCGCCGGGCTGGATGTTCAGGTTGAGCTGGTCGATCACCTGGCGCGCGTCCGGCCCGGTGGCGCCGTAAGCGAAGCTGACATTGTCAAAACGCAGTTCGCCGCGTGTGACTTTTAAGGGTTGCGCGTCGGGCAAATCCTTCACTTCATGCGCGCGCGACAGCGTGTTGATGCCGTCCTGCACGGTGCCCACGTGTTCGAACAGCGCCGCCATTTCCCACATCACCCAATGCGCGATGCCGTTCAGGCGCAGCGCCATCGCCGTGGCTGCGGCGACCGCGCCGATGCCGACCTGGCTTTGCGTCCACAGCCACAAGGCTACGCCGGCGGTGGACAGGATCAGCACCATGTTGAGCGCGTGGTTGACGATCTCGAAGCCGCTGACCAGGCGCATCTGGCGATTCACCGTGACCAGGAAATCCTGCATCGCGCTGCGTGCATAACCGGCTTCGCGGCCGGCGTGCGAAAACAGTTTGACGGTGGCGATGTTGGTGTAGGCATCGGTGATGCGGCCGGTCATGGTCGAGCGTGCATCGGCCTGGTTGCGCGCCACCTTCGACAGGCGCGGCACGAAGTAGTACAGGGCCGCCATGTACAGCACCAGCCAGCCGAAGAAGGGCAGCAGCATCCAGAGGTCGAAGCCGCCGACTACGGCCGCCATGGTGACGAAATAGATCATCACGAACACCAGGATGTCGCCCATGATCATGCAGACGTCGCGCACCGCGAGCGCGGTCTGCATCACCTTGGCGGCGACGCGGCCGGCGAATTCGTCCTGATAGAAACTCATGCTCTGGTTGAGCATGAGGCGATGGAATTTCCAGCGCAGCATCATGGGGAACGCGCCTGCCAGCGTCTGGTGCTTGAAGAACGTCTGCAAGGCGATCAGCAGCGGGCTGCCGAGCAGCACCACGGCCAGCCACAGCAGGCTGTTGCGTTCCTGCGTCCACAATTGCGCCGGCTCGATGTGGCTGAGCCAGTCGACGATGCGGCCCATCATCGCGAACAGCAGTGCTTCGAAAGCGCCGATGATCGCCGTCAAGGTCGTCATCGCGACGATATAGCGGCGCAAGCCTTTGGTACAGGACCAGATGAAGGCGGCAAAGCCGCGTGGCGGCGGCTTGGGAATGTTGTCAGGGTAGGGGTGAACCAGTTTTTCGAACCACGCGAGCATGCAATCTCCAGAGTGTCGCCAGAGCATCGATGCCGCGCGCAGCAGCAGGGTGCGGGCGTGCGCGCAAGACCGATGCGGCGAAGAACACCGATTTTAACCCGTTCACCAAAACGGGGCGGCGGCGCAACGACAATGCGGGCGAGATAGCGGCAAGCGCCCGGCTGTTTCACTTGGTTGCATTTAATCGCAAGCTGAAATACCGCAGATTGCTTATCATCGCAGATGATCTTGACAGAACCCATCCGGAAAAGTCCATGACTGCCAACAAGAAAAAAGCTATCGACCGCCACGCCATCTGGCGTCTCATCAAACCGTACTGGATCTCGGAAGAACGCTGGAAAGCGTGGGGCCTGATGGCGGTGATCATTGCGCTGGTGCTGGTGATGGTCTACATCAATGTGCTCATCACCGACTGGAATCGCACCATGTACGATTCCATGCAGAACAAGGATTACGTCGCCTTCAAAGGCTTGCTGTGGCAGTTCAGCTACCTGGCCTTCGCCTACATCGTGGTCGCCACCGCGCGCATCTATCTGACACAGTCGCTGCAGATCCGCTGGCGCAGCTGGATGACCGACAAGTACATGGCGAAGTGGCTGGCGCATCACGCCTACTATCGCATGGAGCAGGGCCACATCGCCGACAACCCCGACCAGCGTATCGCCGAAGATCTGCGCTCGCTGACATCGAACACCATCAGCCTGGTGCTGGGCTTCATCTCCAGCGCCGTCACGCTGGTGTCCTTCGTCGGCATTCTGTGGGCCATCAGCGGTCCGGTGTCGTTTGCCTTCATGCACTACGACTGGGTGATTCCCGGCTACATGGTGTGGTTCGCCATCGCCTATGCAGGCGTCGGTTCGTGGATCATCTGGTGGATAGGCAAACCGTTGGTGGTGCAGAGTTTCAACCAGGAACGCTTCGAGGCGAACTACCGTTTCGGCCTGATCCGCATCCGCGAACATGCCGAAGCGATCGCACTGTATCGCGGCGAGCAGCGCGAACGCGACGAACTCAATCTGCGCTTTGAAGACATCCGCCAAAACTGGTGGGCTATCATGCGCACTACCAAGAGCCTGAATATCGCGACCAATTTCTACGGCCAGTTCGCGATCATTTTCCCGCTGCTGGTGGCGGCGCCGCGCTATTTCTCCGGCGCTATTTCGTTGGGCGTACTGATGCAGCTCAGCAGCGCTTTCGGTCAGGTGCAGGATGCCTTGTCGTGGTTCATCAACGCCTTCACCACGCTGGCCGACTGGAAGGCCAGCATCAACCGTCTGGCCGGCTTCAACCTCGCCATCGAACAGGCGCAGAAGCAGCCTGCCAGCATCTCGGTGGAGCACAACAACGTCGGCGCCATTTTGCTCGACAAGGTCGACCTCGCCTTGCCCGACGGCAGCGCGCTGATCAGTGGCGTCAACGGCGCGATTCATCCCGGCGAGCGCATTCTGGTCAGCGGTCCTTCCGGTTGCGGCAAGTCGACCTTGTTCCGCGCGATTGCCGGCATCTGGCCGTATGGCGGCGGCGACATCCAGATTCCGCACAAGGCCAAACTGATGTTCGTGCCGCAGTCGAGTTATTTGCCGATCGGCACGCTGCGCTCGGCGCTGGCGTATCCGGCCGACGACGGCGCGTACACCGATCTGGCGATGTGCCATTACCTTGACCTGTGCCGTCTGCCGCACCTGAAAGACAAGCTCGACGTCTACAACAACTGGGGCAACCGGCTGTCGCCCGGCGAGCAGCAGCGTCTGGCGTTTGCGCGCGTGTTCCTCACGCGTCCGGAAGTGGTTTTCCTGGATGAAGCCAGCAGCGCCATGGATGGCGAGACGGAAGAAGCGCTGTACTCCCTGCTGCAGGAAGAACTGCCGCAGTCGGCTATCGTCAGCATCGCCCACCGCGAAACCGTGGCGGGTTATCACCAGCAGCGCTGGCACTTTTCCAACCGCAACAATGCGCCCGGCGACAGCGCAAGCCGTCTCAGCATTCAGCCGCTTTAACGACATCCGCCACATTGCGCGCCGCCGCCGCACGGCATCGCGCAATGCTTACTTTGCATAACGGCTGCCGCGCGTCTGTGCAAGAATGTCTCTATTCCACGCTCTCACCCTCTCCGAACCTCTACAAGAAGACCTGCCATGAACGATCCTATCGTGTACCTCAACGGCGCCATGACGCCGCTCTCCGAAGCCCGCATTCCTGTGCTTGACCGCGGCTTCATCTTTGGTGACGGCGTCTACGAAGTCATACCGATGTATGCCCGCAAACCGTTCCGCGGCACGCACCACATTGCACGCCTGTTCCGCAGCCTCGGCACCATCGGTATTACCAATCCGCATAGCGAAGCCGAATGGTTGGCGCTGATCGAGCGCGTGGTGCAGGCCAACGACCTCAACGACCAGATCGTCTACATCCAGGTCACGCGCGGCGTCGCCAAGCGCGGCCACGCCTTCCCCAAGGATCCGGTCACGCCGACCGTGTTCATGATGACCAGCCCGCTGGCGGTGCCGTCGGCCGAGGTGCGCGCCAAGGGGGTGGCCTGCGTCACGATGCAAGACAAGCGCTGGCTCAATTGTCAGATCAAGTCGACCTCGTTGCTGGGCAACGTGCTGGCCGCGCAATATGCGGCCGAACACGAAGTCACCGAAACCATCCAGTTCCGCGATGGCTTCCTGAGCGAAGCCTCGTCGTCGAATGTCTGGATCGTCAAGGACGGCAAGTTGGCAGCGCCGCCGAAAGACAACCTGATCCTGGAAGGCATCCGCTACGGCCTGATCGAAGAATTGTGCAAATCGCAGGGCATCGTGTTCGAAGCGCGCCGCATCACGCAGGAAGAAGTCTTTGCCGCCGATGAAGTGCTGTTGTCTTCGGCCACCAAGGAAGTCTTGCCGGTGGTCACCATCGACGACCAGCGCGTCGGCAACGGCCAGCCGGGCCCGGTGTACGCCAAGCTGTACGCGGCCTATCAGGATGCCAAGGCCGCCCTCTGAGCGGTGCATTGCGCTGCAGCGGCGGCGCATGCCTTGTCCTGCAGCAAGGCAAGACATGCGCAAGCCGGTGCACGCATGGCGTAAAATAGGCGCATTCCTATTGAAAGCCGCACACCATGTCAGCCCCTACCGAAGAATCCCTGATCGAATATCCGAGCGACTTTCCTATCAAAGTCGTCGGCATCATGCACGATGAATTCACCAATACCATCGTCGAGATGATCATCGAACACGATCCGACTTTCCATGCCGGCAAGGTCGAGATGCGTCCCTCCACGCAAGGTAACTACCTGTCGCTGACCGTCACCGTGCGCGCCACCAGCCGCGCGCAGCTCGACAACCTGTATCGCGCCTTGTCGGGACACGAGATGGTCAAGTTCGTGCTCTGACGCTTGCCAAGCGCGTCGCGCCCGTGTGCGGCGACGGACGTAAAAAACCGGTTCGCCCGCGCCAGGGTCGAACCGGTTTTTTTTTGCGCTAGCGCGCCAGCTTGAACACGCTGACCACCTGCGCCAGCCGGCCGGCCTGATCCTGCAGCGATTGCGCGGCCGCGGCCGCTTGCTCCACCAGCGCTGCATTTTGTTGCGTCGATTCATCCATCAGCGTGATGGCATGGCCGACCTGGCTGATGCCGGCGCTCTGTTCCTGGCTGGCCGAACTGATCTCGCCGACGATGTCGGTCACGCGCTTGACGCTGGCAACCACGTCGTTCATGGTCTCGCCGGCCTGTTGCACCAGCTTGCTGCCGACATCGACTTTGGCCACTGAGTCGTCGATCAGGGCCTTGATCTCTTTGGCGGCAGCGGAGGAACGTTGCGCCAGGCTGCGCACCTCGGAGGCCACCACCGCAAAACCGCGGCCCTGTTCGCCGGCACGCGCGGCTTCGACCGCGGCGTTGAGCGCCAGGATGTTGGTCTGGAAGGCGATGCCGTCGATCACGCTGATGATGTCGACGATCTTGCGCGACGAGTCGTTGATCGAGCCCATGGTGTCGACCACCTGGCCGACCACGGCGCCGCCCTGGACTGCAACTTCCGATGCCGATACCGCCAGCTGGTTGGCCTGGCGCGCATTGTCGGCGTTCTGCTTGACGGTCGAGGTGAGTTGTTCCATCGCCGAGGCGGTTTCTTCCAGCGAGCCGGCCTGTTGTTCGGTGCGCGAAGACAAGTCCATGTTGCCGCTGGCGATTTCGCTGGAGGCGGTGCTGATGGTGTCGGTGCCGAGGCGCACCTGGCCGACGATGTTCAGCAGGTTGTCATTCATGGCTTTGAGCGCGGCGAGCAGCTGGCTGGTTTCATCCTTGCCGCTGACGACGATGGTCGAGCTGAGGTCGCCGGCGGCGACGGTCTCGGCAATCGTGACGGCTTGCGTCAAGGGGCGCGTGATGCTGAGCGTCAGCAAGCGCGCCAGCACGCCGCCCAGCACCAGTTCGACTACCGCGAGGATGATCAGCAGGCGCCGGCTGGAACGGTAGTAGTCGTTCACCGCAGCGGTGGCATTGGTGATTTCCTGGCGCTGCATATCGCGGAACCTGGCGACGCCGCCGCTATAGGCCTCATACAGCGGCATGAATTTTTCTGCCGTCATCGTTCTGGCGCCGTCGAGGTCGCCGGCCTTCTTCAGCTTGAAAATCTCATTGCGAACGCTTTGATAGGTATCGCGCGTCTTGTTGATCTCGGCCATCAGCGCCACTTCTTGCGGCGCCGTGTTGGTTTCCTCGATCTTCTTGCGCAACGGCGCTACGCGTGCCGATTCAGACGCGATCTGGGCCTGGAAGAATTGCTGTGTGTCGGGATCTTCCGTCTTGAGCACCGCCAGCGTGCGGATGCCGCTTTCGCGAATGACGGCCAGCCATTCGTTGGCGTTGCGTTCGTTGGTGAGGGAGTCGGTGCTCATCGACACCACGGCGGCATCGATCTGCTGCAGGCGCCAGATGCTGATTGCCAGCATGACAACCATCAGCATCAGGATGACAACAAAACCGATGCCGAGGCGGACGCCGATTTTCATATTTTTCATGTTCAATCTCCTGGCGGAACAGCGGTGAATCAATGCGGCAACGGCGCACGTGCGTGGCGACAATGTGCAGGCACGACTATGCGCAGTCCGGCAAACCGTCTTTGCGCGTGCAAAAAAGGAGGAGGAAAGAGGAGGGTCTCAGGCGCATCCGGCTTTGCTGCGCCGGGACAATTGTCAGCGCACACAAGCAAGATGCATGGCGGCTGCATGTCCTATCGGCAGTCGCTCTCTATCTGAGCAACATAGACTATCCGAGCGTCGCATCAGCAGATGAACAGAGCGGTGTTCCCCTCGCATTTAGCCGCTTTCGGTTGAGTCTCTTTGCATCGCGCGCAGCGTTAGTCCTGATCGGCGCCTTCCTGTTTTGCAACACCCAGGCCGGCATGGCCACTGTGCCTCCCGAGGTCCAAACCATCGTCCTGCTGCGCCACGCGCCTTGCCAACAGGCTTTCTGGCAGCAACGCATCTCGAAATGGATTGTTAACAGGCCCTGGCATCAACGCTGGCCGGGCCAGCGGCTATGTGATTGGAACAGCGCAATCTCCTGCGCCAGCCAGTCGCGGAAATACTGGATCTGCGGCTTGACGACGATCTCCGGCACAGTGACGAAATAATAAGCGCGCTCGCTCTTGAGTGCGATGTCGAACAAGCGCTGCAATTCTCCGGCGGCAATCTCTTGCGAAGCAATCGCATGACGCGTCAATGCAACACCGGCGCCGTCGGCTGCCGCGCGCAAGGTCAGCGAAGAATCTTCCGTCACCAGGCCGCCGGCCGGATCGGGCAAATCCAGCCCTGCCAGTGCAAACCACGGCAACCACGACTCTTGCAAGCCATCCATGCGCAACAACGTGCAATCGCGCAATTGTTGCGGCGAGGAGGGCAAACGGCCCTCGCGATAGTGCGGGCTGGCGACTGGATAGTAAAACTCGTCGAGGATTTTTTCCGCCTTCAGGCCGGGATACACGCCCAGGCCGAAACGCAGGCCGACGTCGATGCCGTCGCGCGCCAGGTCGTTGAGATGGCTGCTTGATTGCAACACCACTTCAATGCCGGGATGGCGGTCGACGAATTTCCACAGCCGCGGCGCCAGCCAGCGCGAGGCGAAGGAGGGCGGCGACGATACCACCAGGCGTTGCTGGCGGCCTTGCTGCTGCACCGCCTCGGCGGCCGCGGCGATATCGCCGAGCGATTTGCGGATGGCCGTGGCAAAGCGCTGGCCGCTGTCGGTGATGGCGATGCGTTTGCCGTTGCGGGCAAACAACGGCACCCCCAGCTCTTGTTCCAGCGTGCGGATCTGGTGGCTGATTGCGCCGGGCGTAACGTGGATCTCCGCGGCCGCACGCGAAAAGCTCTCATGCCGCGCCGCCGCTTCGAAAGCGCGCAAGGCGGCCAGGTTGGGCAGTTTTCTGAAATTAGCCATCAGAGCGCTTTGTATGTGAGAAAAATTAGCAAGAAGAGCAAATATAACTCGTTTTGTTTTGCCCGTGGCGCTGACTAGAATACCTCCATCGATCTGCTAATTCTTCTCATAAAGCGGCGCCACAGCGCACGCGGGTGGCCGGTCAATGATCCTGGAAACACAATCAACGAGGTGAAGTCATGCAAAATATTTTCACTAGAAGGCAAATCCGTCTGCAAGCCGGCGATGTGACGTCGCTGCAGGTCACACGCCCGCTTTGCCTGCAAGTCGGCAGCGGTCGCGTGTGGGTGACGATAGAAGGCGGTCGCACCGATTACTGGCTGTCGGGCGGGCAGAGCCTGGATCTGCCGGGCCAGGGCCTGGTGGTGATCGAGTCGGTCAATATCGCCAGCCAGTTGCACATCGGCCTGTGCCGGCGTCACTGGGCGCTGCGCCTGACGCGCGCCCTGGCTGCGCTGACACGGCGCTGGAGTCGCAGCCGGCAAGTGGTGCGCAAGGTCGCCGCAGCACCGGGAAGCTGCAGCCACTAAGGCTTGCGCGCAGTTATTGCCGCGTGGGCATGCGATGCGGCGCGGGCGGCGATCCGACTTTTTCGTTACACTTGCTGCCATGCGAACCGCCCCACAGATCATCCACCGTGGCGTCGAGGCTTACGAAACCAGCTTCAACGCCATGCGCGCCTACACCGACAGCCGCACTGCAGACTCCCCCGACCAGCTCTGGATCGTCGAACATCCGCCGGTGTTCACGCTCGGCCTGGGCGCCGACATCGCCCACGTGCTCAATGCCCACGCGATTCCGGTGATCCAGACCGACCGCGGCGGCGAAGTCACCTATCACGGCCCCGGCCAGGTCATCATTTACCTGCTCATGGACCTGCGCCGCAACCATCCCGGCGCGCGCCTGTTCGCGCGCGAATTCGTGCAAAAGATCGAGCAGGCGGTGATCGACACGCTGGCGGCGTATAATCTCGCTGGTGAGCGCAAGCAGGGCGCGCCCGGCATCTATGTCAGCACAGGGCCGTGGCAGGGCGCCAAGATCGCTGCGCTGGGCTTGAAAATCCGCGGTAACGGTTGCACCTATCACGGCGTGTCGCTCAATGTCGCGATGGATCTGGCGCCGTTTTCATGGATCAACCCTTGCGGCTACGAAGGCCTCGCCACCGTCGATATGCAGACGCTGGACGTCGCCGCCTCGCTGAGCGACGTGCAAACACTGCTTGCCGACAAACTTGTTGCGCATTTTGCTTTATCGCCATCGACTTGATGGCTACAGAAATCACTACTATGACTACCGACATCACTTCCGCCGAGCCGACGCTGCGCAATCCCACCGACAAGCAAAAGGGCGCCGGTAAAACCGCCTGGATCCCGATCAAGATCATGCCGGCGGAAAAGCTCAAGAAGCCGGACTGGATTCGCGTCAAGGCCGGCTCGCCGACCACCCGCTTCTACGAAATCAAAGACATCCTGCGCGCCAACAATCTGGTGACGGTGTGCGAAGAAGCGTCCTGCCCCAACATCGGCGAATGCTTCGGCAAGGGCACAGCAACCTTCATGATCATGGGCGACAAGTGCACCCGTCGCTGCCCGTTCTGCGACGTCGGCCACGGCCGACCCGATCCGCTCGACCCGAATGAGCCGGAAAACCTCGCCAAGACCATCGCCCAGCTCAAGCTGAGCTACGTCGTCATCACCAGCGTCGACCGCGACGACTTGCGCGACGGCGGCGCCGGCCACTTTGCCGCTTGCATCCAGCGCGTGCGCGAGTTGTCGCCCGAGACCCGCATCGAAATCCTGACCCCGGACTTCCGTGGCCGCATGGACCGCGCCCTGGAAATCCTCAAGATGGCGCCGCCGGACGTGATGAACCACAACCTCGAAACCGCCCCGCGCTTGTACAAGGAAGCGCGTCCCGGTTCCGACTACGAATACTCGCTGAACCTGCTCAAGCGCTTCAAGGACCTGCACCCGAACACCCCGACCAAATCCGGCATCATGGTCGGCCTCGGCGAAACCGACGAAGAAGTCTTGCAAGTCATGCGCGACATGCGCGCCCACAACGTCGACATGCTGACCATCGGCCAATACCTGATGCCCAGCGGCGACCACCTGCCGGTGCGCCGTTACGTGCATCCCGACACCTTCAAGATGTACGAAGAAGAAGCCTACAAGATGGGCTTCGTGCACGCTGCCGTCGGCGCCATGGTGCGTTCCAGCTATCACGCCGATCAACAGGCGCATGGCCTGGTTGGTTGAGTAATTGTCGCCGGCAATACTGCGGCGTAAAAAAAACGGCCTGGTTCTTCACTGAACCAGGCCGTTTTTCATTGCACTGCAAATTTCAGCGCTCACTGTGAATTGCCATCCCACATCCAGGCCCACAGCGCCGGCAAATGCAGCGGCTTGGAACGGTCCGTGACGGTGCGCGCCATGACGGCGCGCCGCAACGCCGCGCGATCGTCGTAGAAAGGCTTGGCGGCCACCGTCAGGCCGGTTTCTTGCGCGCTGTCGAGCAGGATCTGCAGGTATTCCTGCAGATGGCGCGAGGTGTAGCGGTTGATATCGTGGAACGTGACTTCCACCGGGATCACCTCATCCACCGTCGGCAGCTCGCCGTCGGCGATGCGTTCGCGCACCTCGGACAATTGCCGCACAATATTCGAGCGACGGCGCAGGCTGAAGTTGTAGCCCCAGATCTTGCCGTCATTCAGGCTGACATCAGTCATCAGCACATGAAAGCCGTGTTGCTGATACGCGGCATAGGTACGTTGATCGAAATTCCAGAACGGCGGACGCAAAAAAGTCGGTGCTGCGCCGGTGATGGCGGCAATGTCGGCGCTGCCTTCGGTGAGCGATTGTTCCAAGGCCTGCGGGCCCAGGTCGCGATGATTGGTATGTCCCGGCGTGCTGGTATGGAAACCCAGGATATGACCTTCCTCATGCTCGCGCCGCATGATCTGGCGGCCGCGTTCGCTGCCGCCGGCGCCGTGGGCACGGGTCTGTACAAAAAACACCGCCTTGATGCCCGGCTGTATCGGGTTGTTGGCGAGGTCGTCGAGGATCGACAGCGTCGGATTGGCAAAACCGGATGCGCTGGGGCCGTCGTCAAAGGTCAGCAAGAAACGGATCGGCGCCTGCACGTGCAAGCGCTGCTCGGTCAGCGGCGTCAGCGCGATAGGCGGCGCAATACAGGCGCTCAGGCTGAGCGCCACAGCAAGTGCTGATAATGCAGATAAAGCGGCGGAGAGTTGTTTCAAGTTGCGGACCTGTCATTTATCTATCCATCGTGTCGACAAATCCACGGAAAAGCCGCACAGAGGCGGGGCGATTATACCTGAGCATGTCCGGCGAACTTAATCAGGAGGTATGGCCGGAAAGCCATGGCGCCGGGCCAGCCACGCCACTGCCAGTGTCGGTGCCAGCAACACCAGCAAGGCCCACGGAAACGACGCCACGCCGACGGCATCAAGCAACACCCCGCCGATGATGCCGCCGCCGGCGATCGCCAGGTTCCACACGGTCACGATCATCGACTGCGCGACGTCGGCCGCTTCCCCTGCATTCTTGGCCGACGCGGTCTGGAACAAGGTCGGCACGCCGCCATACGCCAGGCCCCACGCCGCCACGCCGATGTACACCATCGGCGGGGCGCTGCTCCACACGCCCAACGCCACCGCAGCCAGGGCAAACAGCACGATGCTGCTCAACACCAGCGTGCGCAGCCGACGGTCGATCAAGGCGCCGGTGAGCCAGATCGATGCCAGCGCGCTCACGCCGAAGACCAGCAAGACGGCGCCCACCTTGTCGGCCATGCCGACCGGCGCCAGGAACGGGGCGATATAGGTGTACAGGATGTTGTGCGCCAGTACGAACCCCAGCGTCACGAACAATACCGAACGCACGCCGGGCAGCATGAAGACCTGCGCGATCGACAGATGCCTGCCGTTTTTCTGGCCGGGGAAATCCGGCACCTTGGCGAGGGCCCAGACGATCAGCACCAGCGTCATTGCGCTCATGATGCCGAAGCTCAGGCGCCAGCCGATGCTGGCGCCGAGGAAGGTCGCCGCCGGAATGCCCAGCGACAGCGCAATCGGAATGCCCGCCATCGTCACGGCAATCGCGCGGCCCTGCAAATGCGTCGGCGCCATGCGCGCCGCATAACCGGCCATCAGCGCCCACACCACGCCGGCGAACACGCCCGCAAAAAAGCGCGCCGCCAGCGTGAGCGGATAACTGGTCGACACCGCCGTGATCGTATTGACGATCACAAAGCCGATGATCGCCGCCATCAGCAAAGGCTTGCGGCGCCAGCTTTGCGTCATCGCCGTCAATGGAATGGCAGTGACCATGGAGCCGATCGCGTACAAGGTCACCAACTGGCCGATCAACGATTCCGACACGCGCAGGTCGGCGCTCATCTGCGGCAGCAAGCCGGCCGGCATGGCCTCGGTGAGGATGGTGATGAAGGCTGCCATGGCCAGCGCCAGCAGGCCGGCCATGGGCAGGCGATCGGAGGAAGAGGGCGGCGCGGCGCTGAGCGCGTCGGTGTCGGAGAGGCTGGTCATGAGGTCGGCAATCGAGAAAATGAGTGAAAGGCACATGTCGGGAATTCCGCCGCGCCGCGTACCGACAAGATAGGGGTATTTGATACTGCGGACAATTGGGCTACAGTTCCAAATAAAATGGACATAATGTCCGCAATAGGATTTGCAAGGAAAACCCCCATGGACAGTTTGAGCTCACTCAACGCCTTCGTACAAGCCGCCGAGGCGCGCAGCTTCACCGCCGCCGGACGGCAACTGGGGGTGTCGGCCTCGGCCATCGGCAAGGCCATCAGTCGCCTGGAAGAGCGGCTCAGCGTGCGCCTGTTTCATCGCTCTACCCGCACCATCACGCTCACGCCGGAAGGCGCGGCCTTCCTCGAACGCTGCCGCCGCATTTTCAGCGAGATTGAGGCGGCCGAACTGGAAATGGCGCAAACGCAGGGCGCGCCGCGCGGCAAATTGCGGGTGAGCCTGCCTATCGTCGGCATGCTGATGATGCCGGCGCTGAGTGAGTTCATGCGCGCCTATCCGGCCATCGAGCTGGAGCTGGATTTCACCGACCGTCTGGTCGACGTGATCGGCGAAGGACTGGACGCCGTGGTGCGCTCGGGGGAGGTGAGCGACTCGCGGCTGGTGACGAAAAAACTGGGCGTGTTCCATTTCCTGGTGGTTGGCGCGCCGGCCTACTTCAAGCGCCACGGCACGCCGCAAAAACCGGATGAGCTGTTGGCGCACGCTTGCCTGCAACACCGTTTCGCCACCAACGGCAAGCTGGAGCGCTGGCCGCTGCGGCGTGGTCGCAAAGAGCTTGATCTCAATCTGCCGCAAACCGCGGTGGCCAACACCATCGAGCCGCTGATCCACATGGCGCAAGAAGGGCTGGGCATCGCCTGCCTGCCCGACTTCGCGATTCACCGGCAGTTGCAGCAAGGCACGCTGGTGCGCGTGCTGGAGCCGTATGTGCAGCACACCGGCACCTTCCGCCTGCTGTGGCCGTCGAGCCGGCATCTCTCGCCCAAGCTGCGCGTGTTTGTGGATTTCATGACGACCCATTTGTTCGCGGATGGCTAACGCGGTTTGCGTCCTTACGGCCGCACCCAAGACAGCCACCCGGCGCGGCGCTATACTCGGACCACGTAATCACGGACGCCTGTCCCGGGCGCCATCCTCATCCAATCGCCAAGACCAGAGAGTCGCCATGTCCGTCTCCTATCTCAGAAGCCTCGCGGGAAAGAACCGCACGCTCACCGGCAACCGTCACCTGGCCTTCGTGCTGTCGGCCATCGCGGGGGCGATCAATGCCGGTGGCTTTTTGGTGGTGGGGCAATTCACTTCGCACATGTCCGGCATCCTCTCGCTGATGGCGGAAGATGTGGCGGTCGGCGCGGTCGGCCTGCTGGCGGCGGGTGCGGCCAGCATGTTTTTCTTCATTGCCGGCGCTGCCTGTTCGGCGGTCATGATCAACTGGGCGCGCAAGCGGCGGCTGGAGGCGGAATACGCCACGCCGCTGATCGCCGAAGCGATCCTGCTGCTGTTCTTCGGCCTGCTGGGCGGCAATATCACCAGCGTTGAATGGCTGTTCGTGCCGGTCACGGTGATGCTGTTGTGCTTCATCATGGGTTTGCAGAACGCCATGATCACCAAACTCTCGCATGCCGAAATCCGCACCACCCACGTCACCGGCATGGTCACCGACATCGGCATCGAACTGGGCAAGGCGCTGTACTGGAACAGCAGCCGCCACCCCGACATGCGCGTGCGTGCCGATGTCGCCAAGCTGAAAAACCTGTCGACGCTGGTGTCGTTGTTCTTTGCCGGCGGCGTGGTCGGCGCGCTCGGTTTTCGCCACATCGGCTTCACCTTCACGCTGCCGCTGGCGGCGACCCTGATTTTCGTGACGCTGGTGCCGGTACTGGACGACGTGCGGCGCAGCCTGCAACGACGGCAATGAGACCCGCGGCCAGGCGTTGTCGCCGCTGTAAAAAAAGCCCGCCGGAGTGATCCGACAGGCTTTTTTTTTGCAGCGATGCTTCAGTCTTGCGGTGCCTGGCGGCGTAGCTGGCGACGCTTTATCGCGACACGACCAAGCAGGCCGAGACCTGCCAGCAGCAACACCAGCAGCGCCAGCGCAAGGGCGCGATGGGTCGCGCTCCAATGGCGCGCCTGCTTCCACACCTGCACATACGGGAAGCGTGCCGCCGCCTTGAAGTCCGGCGCCACGCAATTCTGGCCGAAGTCCGCCGCGAACGGCACCGCTGCGCCTTGCTTCACGTAGCGGCGGTACAAGGTCGGTGCCAGTGCCGCATCGTAAAACACGAAGCTGGTTCCCTGGCACAGCACGGCGGCGAATGCCTGCGAACGCGGCGGCAGTTGGTCGGCGGCTTTCATGATGTAGTCCACCGCGATGTAGCGATAGTGATAGCGCTGGTTCGGCTTGCTCTCGCTGGCGGCGTAGCGCTTGCGTTCGTCTTCCGTGACGAAGGGGCCGGGCAATTCGACGGCGGCGCGTTGTGCGGGAGTGGTGATGGCGAGGACTTTTTTGGGTTCGCCGTAAAACCTGTTGCCGACGCTGCTGCGGCCGATGCCGGCGTTGAGCATGCCGTCGAACGCGGTGTAATCGGGCGATTGCTCATAGCCCATGATGTCCATGCCGCGCCGGCGCGCCAGTGTCGCCGCTGCATACCAGGCCTGCGCCCGGTTGACGGCGCGCCAGGCATGTTGGGCGTCCTCGAGCGCCTCGCCGTAAGCCTTGGCGCTGGCCCGATAACGCCATGTCGCCAGTGAGGTCGTGCCATCGGTATAGTTCTGTTCGGCCTGCACATAGCGCAAGTCCTGATCGTCGGGGAAGTAGGGCAAGGCTTCGGCGACGCGGCCTTCGCGCACCAGCCGGCGCGCCAGCAGCCGGCGCAGGTAGTCGGAGATCTGCGGCGGATGTGCGCTCAGCCACTCGTAGTAGGGCTTGTCGGGCGTGCTTGGAAGCGTCGCCGGCGGCGCCGGCACGGGCGTGGCCGGTGCGTGTGCGTCGACATAGTTCTTGAGTTCGTCGGCCGTCAGCACGCGCTCGGCCAGGTACCAGGTGTCGCCGCTGTAGTCGCTGTAAAACGGGTGGCTGAGGCTGGCGCCCTTGTCCGCGTAACGGACCTGGCTGGCTTTGGTGACGCTATACAGCTGGTCGAACGCCTCCACATATTGGCCGCGCGACAGCGTCAGCACGCTTTGCTCGGCCTTGATCAGACCGAGCGAAGCAGGCTCGACGCTGGCGTCGTTGCGCGGGAAGGCTTTTGAGGCGTCGGCATAGGCTTGCGCGGCGGCGGCGATGTCGCCCTTGCGCAAGGCCAGTTTGGCGCGCACCCAACTGGCCAGGGCGCTGGACTGTTGGTCGACCAGGGTTTGCGCCAGGGTGTAATTGCCGCTGCGGTAAGCCAGCGCGGCGACGCGGTCGGCGTCGGCAATGCGGTCGATGCCCTGCTGTTGCAGGGCGGCTACCAGTGCCGGCAGCACCGGATTGACCGTGACGCCTTTGCCGCCCCTGCCGGCATCGGTGTAACCGCCGCCGTAAGAATCGTATTCGGCCGGCTGGCTGACATCGTCGCCGGCCATGTCGCCCACCCGCGCCAGTGCATAGCTGACCAGCAGGCGTTGCGCGATCGGATCGGCGATCAGCTTTTGCGCGCGTTCAGGATCGCTCAATGCCCACGCCGCCATGGCGCGCAGCGATTGCACGCCGCTGTCGGCATTGCGTGCAGCCTGTTCGGCGTAGAGATGGATCGCCTGCTGGAGGTCGGCGGCGGCGACTTTGTCGGCGCAAGGGCTGGTGTTGACGAAGTCGGGATAGCTGCAGGCGACGGCGCCGTTGAACAGGAACAGGCGCGCCTGTTCGCCATAGCTGGCCGCTGCCAGGCCGTCGGGATCGGGCGCGCCGGCGGCCGCGCGGGCACGCGCCAGCGCATAAGCCCGACCGGCCTGCGCGCGTTCTTCCGCCAGTTTGTTGCCGGCGCCCGGCATGGCGCCGGCATGGCTTTGGCCGAGCATGTAGGCGGCCGCCACGGCGCGTCTGTCGCCGTCTGCTGCGGGCAGGTCGAGCACTGCCTGGAAACGTTTTTGCGCGTTGGCGGCGCCGGCCAGATAAGCGACCGCGCCGGCGGCGTACAGGCGTACCGCCGGCGGCAAGTCGGCGCCTTGGGCGTAGGCGGCGTCGCCGTCCTTGAGCGCACGCACGGCCTTGAGTTGCGCCAGCTGTGCCGGCGTCATGAAGCCGGCGTCGAGCTTGTCGGCGGTGTTCAGGTTGCCGGATGGCGCGGGCGTGTTGTCGCCGGCTTTGACCAGGTGCGAGGCCTCATAGGCAAACGAATTGGCCGGTGTCGCCTTCAGCGTGCCGGCGCGATCGTCCAGCATCTGCAAGGGGAAATCCGGTCCGCAGGCGATCACTGCCGCTGCGCCGAACGGGATTGCCAGCGCGGCGGCAATCCGCAGTTGTTGTGCTTTCAGTTTAATGTTCCACATCGAGTTGTATGTCCTTCTGATTGCATCGCACCCAGCCGATCTGGCGCTGGTAACCGGCACGCAGCAGACCTTCGCGCGTGCGTCGTAAATACTTTCCTTTGGCGTCGGCTTCCAGTGTGTAGCCGTTGATGCCGTCGGCGGCCACGCAGGCGCTGTTGATGCGCACGATCAGCGGCAGCGCGCTGTCGGCGTTGCCGCTGTTGCGCAGCGTCAGGTCGTGCAGGCCGGCGGCGTTGTCGCCATTGTCGACGGTGGCGGCGCGGGCTTCGGCGCGGAGGCCGGGCTGCAGCGGTTGGCGCGCCAGCACCGCTTGCCACGTTGTGGCGCTCCAGTTGCGCAGGTCGTCATCGGTGGGCAGGCGGAACCAGACGATGCCGACCAGGCCCGGCGCCGGGTTCTTGTCGAGTTGTGCGACGAAGGCGCTCACCGCAACCGGCGAGGCCATCAGTTCTTGCGAGGTCTTGCCCGAAGCCAGCAAGGGCCGTTCGCTTTCGACGGCGCGAATGCGGCCGTTGTCGTCCCAGCTCACGCGTGTGCTGTACGAGGGCAGCGCCACGCGCCAGGGACGCGTGGTCTGCCTGGCGTAGGCCTTCAGCCAGGCCTGCGCGCGCTCGGCGTCGAACAAGCCCTGGCGCGGATTCATCACTGCATGCACCTGCAGCACCGATTCATCGGCCACGGCCAGCAGCTTGCCGAGCTCGGGGCTGTTCAGCCAGGTCGGCAAGGCCGTGATCGACAGTGTGGTGTCGCGGTCGAGGCTTTGTCGCAAGCCGGCCAGGAAACGGCTGTAGGCCGGCAGCTGCGCAGTCGGGCAGTCATAGTCGATTTCCATGCCTGCCACCGGCACCCCCTGCTGACGCCAGCGCGCCAGCAATTCGGCGATGCGGCTTTGGGTTGCGTTGTCGAGCTGCTCGCCCTGACCATCCAGCCGCACCACCATCACCACGGCATGGGTGGTGGCCTTGAGCGCCTGCCAATCGGGGTAGGCCGGCTTCCATTGACGCTGCGCGTTGAGCTCCGCCGCCAGCACGCGCCAGCCGCCTACCAGCGGTTCGCTGGCTTGCATCGCGGCGGCCACCGCCGGGCGCCATTGGCGTTGCCAGATATAGGCTTGTTGCGGCAAGGCCTGCGGCGCGCGTTGGCAGGCGGCGAGGGTCAGCAGGGCGACGCCCAGCGCGAGAAAAATCCAGAGAAAAGTCGAAGCAAGGCGCCGATGTCGCAAGCCGGAGGTTGAGCAGCGCAGCATGGAGGTGGTCCGGTTTGGAGTCGGGCTTGACGGCGCGTCAAGCGCAGGGGGAGCAATGGCAGTCATTCTAGTTTATCCGCCTGACGCTGCGCTGAGTCGCGGAGGATTTATTCGTCGCCGAAAAGCAAAGCGGCGCTGCCAGGACAGCGCCGCCGCTACCACTAAAACTCAGCGCAGGCCGGTCTGATCAGACCGCGCCGCGCGTGTCCACATACACGGCGTACAGCGAGTGGCTGCTGGCCATGAACAGGCGGTTTTTCTTGGCGCCGCCGAACACCAGATTCGGGCAACGTTCCGGCAGGTGGATGTGGCCGATGGCCTTGCCCTTGGGCGTGAACACGCGCACGCCGTCGAGCTCGGCCGGGTTGGCGTCGAGTGCGCCGTTGCTGCCCCAGCCGCACCACAGGTTGCCGTCGATATCGACCTTGAAGCCATCGATGGCGCCGGCGCCGGCAGCATCCACCGCCAGCGTGCGCGAACCCAGTTTAGTGCCGTTGTCGGTCAGTTGGTACGCCCAGATCAGGCGGTTCGGCGTGGCGCGCGATTCGACGATGTAGATGACTTTTTCATCCGGCGAGAAGGCCAGGCCGTTGGGGCCGGCCAGCGCGTCGGTGATCAGGCTCAGCTTGCCGCTCTGGCCGTCAATGCGATACACCGCATGCGGCAGTTCAGAAGCCTGTTTGTCGCCTTCCCATTCGCCGGCGATGCCGAACGGCGGATCGCTGAACCAGATCGAGCCGTCCGATTTGCAGATGATATCGTTCGGCGAGTTGAAGCGTTTGCCGTGGTAATTGTCGGCCAGCACGGTGATGCGGCCGTCGTATTCGGTGCGGGTGATGCGGCGGGTCAGGTGTTCGCAGGCGATCAGGCGCCCCTGGCGGTCGCGCGCCAGGCCGTTGGTAAAGTTGGCCGGATTGCGGAACACCGAGGTGGTGCCGGTCACTTCATCCCAGCGCATGATGCGGTTGTTGGGGATGTCGCTGAACAAGAGATAGCGGCCGTCGCCGAACCAGACCGGACCTTCCACCCAGCGAAAACCGGTGGCCAGCTGTTCCACCGTGGAGCTGTACAGGCGATATTTCAGGAAGCTGTTGTCGAGCACCTGGACGTTGGGATCGGGGTAACGCTGACTGGCCTTGAAGTCGAAACTCTGGGCCTTGGCGGTGAGGGCGGTGGCGGCCATCGCCAGGCCGCCGAGTAATGTTGTACGACGAGTCGCATCGAAACCTGCCATTTTCTTTTTTACTTCCTGATTCATCGTTGTCTCCATGTGGGGAAAATACCGATTCCTGCGGTCGCCGGCGCTGCTCCGGAATCCGGGAAATCAAGTTTGTTCTATATAGGCATGGGACGCGACGGCACTGCCGGTGCGGCAGTTCGCAAAGAAGGTGGTGCTGTCTCCTGGGGTGGCAGGCCTGAGCGGATCGCCGGCCTGTCCATACTTATATGTTGTCGTACATCATATAACTGTAAGCAAGGAATGGCAACGCGAATTTGCCGCCGGGGAACACGCCCCGGCGCGCTAGGCGGGGTTCTCGTCCTGGCGCATCAGGTCGGCCATCCAGTCCACCAGCACGCGCACGCGGCGCGACAACTGGCGTTGATGCGGATACAGGATGGAGACCGCCATCGGCGCCGGCCGTAACGCCGCCATCACTTCCACCAGCCGGCCTGCGGCCAGTTGCTGCTGCACGTGGTAGCGCGGCAATTGCACCAGCCCGAGGCCACCCTCGCAGCAACTGACGTAAGCCTCGGCATGGCTCACCGCGACCTGGCCGGGCAGCGTGATGCTGTGCGCCTTGCCGTCGGCGAGGAAATCGAAAGGCAGGATCCTGCCGCTCACCGAAGAGAAATAATTCACCGCCTGGTGACCGGCGACCTCTTCCAGCGAGGCCGGCACACCATGCCTTTTCAGATAGGCCGGGCTGGCGACGGTAACTTGCTGCAGGCGCGCCACGCGTCGGATCACCAGGCTGGAATCGCGCGGTTCGCCGGCGCGCAACACGCAGTCATAGCCCTCGCGCACCAGGTCAACGGCGCGATCGCCCATGCCGATTTCCAGTTCGATCTGTGGATACAGCGCGCAAAACTCGGGCAGTCGCGGCAGGATGAAATGCATCGCCAGCGAGCCCTGCAAGTCGATGCGCACCTTGCCGCGCGGATTCGAAGCGGCGGCGCTGAAGGCCGACTCGGTCTCTTCCAGGTCGGCCATCAACCGTACGCAGCGCGCGTAATACGCGTTGCCGTCCAGCGTCGCGCTGACCTGGCGCGTGGTCCGTTGCAGCAGCCGCACGCCCAGCCGCGCCTCCATCTGCTTGATGGTGTGGGTCACGGTGGCGCGCGGGATGTGCAAGTCGTCGGCCGCCTTGGTGAAGCTGCCCAGCTCCACGATACGGGTGAACACGCGCATTGCGTCGAAACGATCCATGCTGGCCTGCCTTGCTTGATTGTTGGTGATTATTGAATAGTGATAGCAATTTAAGCATATTTATCCAAAACGAACCACGGTCCACAATGGCTGCACTGACTCGCCGACCAGCAGGCAGCGACACCGACGCACCTCAAACCACCTCATCAGGAGCACCTCATGGAACCAGCAACACCTGCAACACCGCAACAAGTCGCCATCGTCACCGGCGCCTCGCGCGGCATCGGCGCTGAAATCGCCAGGCAACTCGGCAAGGACGGCTATGCCGTCGTCGTCAACTACGCCGGCAACGCCGCCGAAGCGCACAACGTGGTCGACGCCATCGTCGCCGGCAACGGCAAGGCCATTGCCATCCAGGCCGACGTCGCCGACGCCAAGGCGGTCGCGGCCTTGTTCGCACAAACGCTGACGTCCTTCGGCCGTGTCGACGTGCTGATCAACAACGCCGGCATCATGCCGCCGAACCTGCCGATGCTGGCTGACACCGACGACGCCACCTTCGATCGGCTGGTCGCGGTCAACCTCAAAGGCAGCTTCAACACCATGCGCGCCGCCGCCGCCCATTTGCAACAAGGCGGCCGCATCGTCAATTTCTCGACCAGCGTGATCGGCCTGGCGCTGCCCGGCTACGCGGTCTACGCCGCCACCAAGGGCGCGATTGAAGTGATGACCAATATCTTCGCCAAAGAATTGCGTGGCAAGCAGATCACCGTCAACGCGATTGCGCCGGGGCCGACCGCCACCGGGCTGTTCTTGAACGGCAAGACGCCGGAAGTCATCGAGCGCATGTCCAAGGCCGCGCCGCTGGAACGCCTCGGCTCGCCGGAAGATATCGCCCGCGCGGTGAGCTTCCTGGCTGCGCCCGGTAACTGGGTCAACGGCCAGACCTTGCGCGCCAATGGCGGCTTGCTTTAAGAGCCCGAGTGCACAACGTCTGACGCTCACAAAGGAAAAAACATGAACAAATTAGTCATCCTCGTCACCGGCGCTTCGGCCGGCATCGGCAACCTGACGGCGCGTTCGCTGGCGCAGGCAGGCCATGCGGTCTATGCCGGCATGCGCGACATCGGCGGCCGCAATGCACCCAAGCTACGCGACTTGCAAGACTGGCGTTTTGCGCACGGCTACGATGCGCGGGCGATTGAGCTCGACGTGCTGTCGCAGGCATCGGCCGATGCCGCCGCCGCCAGGATCATCAGCGAGCAAGGCCGCATCGACGTGGTCGTGCACAACGCCGGCCACCTGGTGGTCGGCCCGACCGAAGCCTTCACGCCGGAAGAAATCAGCAAGGTGTTCGACACCAATGTACTTGGCGCCCAACGCGTCAATCGCGCCGCTTTGCCGCACATGCGTGCACGCCAGTCGGGTTTGCTGTTGTGGGTCAGCAGCACCACGGTGCGCGGTGGCTTCCCGCCGTTCATGGGACCATATGCCGCAGCCAAGGCGGCGATGGATGCGATCGCGGTGAGCCAGTCCTACGAGCTGGCGCGCTTCGGCATCGAGACGTCGATCATGGTGCCGGGTGCATTTACGCGCGGCACCGATCACTTCCCCAACGCCGGCAAGCCGGCTGATCAGAACACCGCCGACGCCTATGCACGTTATGACGGACTGATGGACCAGATCGGCGCGCGCCTGTCGGCGCTGTCGCCCGACCACGCGGATCCGCAAGCGGTAGCTGATGAAATGACGCGCATCGTCAACCAGCCTGCCGGCCGGCGTCCGTTCCGTTCGGTGATCGATTTCATCCATGACGGCGCCGCCGAAGTCACCGACGTTGCCGAGCGCGTGCGCGAAGAATTCGCCCGCCGCATCGGCATCGCCGATCTGTTGCAACCGGCAGCGATAGCCTGAACGACGAGGCCGACATGCACAGCATGCAAGTCATCTTCGGCGGCTTTACACTGTGGGCCACGGCGCTGCTGCTGCGAACCCTCGCTGCGCAGCTCGGCAGCGGCGCCTTGTGCATTGCCTTCTGCCTGATCTGGTTTGCCGTCAGCGGCGTCAACATGGCGCTGGGCATGCGTTACGCGGGCTATGCCTTCGCCGACGAATTGCCGTTCTTCGTGCTGGTGTTCAGCGTGCCGGTGGTTGCCGCCGTGGCGACGACGGGGCTGATGGCGGCAACGTTGCGGGGGGGCAGCGTCATGAGCGATGATCCTGTGGGCGGATCGCCATTCTATCTGTCTAGCGGCTCTTCAGCGCCGGCACGCGCAGCTGGTGCAGCGTTTGTTCGCTGACCGAATCCTGGATCGCCGCCAGGGTTTGTTCCAGGTGCTGCTTGACGATCTTCTGGACCAGTTTGCCGTTTTTCTTGTTGTAGCCGGCCAGGATCATGGCGTGCTCTGCGTTGTCTATCTGCTGAATGGCGGGATCCATGAAAATCGACAGCGACACGTAAGGCTCGGCGATCACCAGCAGATTCTTGACGATTTCGTACAGGCGCGAATGTTCTTCACTCATCATCAGCTTGATGTGGAATTCACGGTTCAGCGCCGACCATCGGTGCGGATCGTCGGAGCCGCACATTTCTTCGTGGATGGCGTGCGCGGCCAGCAGCGACGCCGGTGCGATGGAGCTCACCGCCTTTTTCGCCAGCAGCGGTTCCAGCGCGATGCGCAGCTCGTAGATTTCAGCGACGTCGTTGACCGTCAGCCCTTTGACCACCACGCCCTTGTTGGCGTCAATCACCACCAGGCCTTCCGAGCGCAAGCCGCGAAAGGCTTCGCGCACCGGCGTGGTGCTGACTTCAAATCGGCGCGCGACTTCGTCCTGCCGCAGTTTGTCGCCGGCCTGGTACTTGCCGGACAAGATGTCGTTTCTCAGCAGGCTGAGAACTTGTTGCTCTATGGTTTTAAATGCTTTCGGCATGGGCGATTCTTAAGAGGTGTCTCGGCTGGCGGGCGTAACGGGATCCGTTCACCCGCTCTTGGCGGCGCCACCGGTCAAGCCGGGTGACGCCGTCCTCATCGCATTTTGGCCTGCGTGGCAGAGCGGCGCAACTTTATGGCAGGGAGGGCGGCGCCAGTCCCGGCAGCATGGTGCTGAACCACTGGCCGAGATTGAGCAGCGCCAGATCTTCGTTGCCGCGACCGATCAGTTGCACGCCATACGGCAGCAGCTCGACAGAAAATCCCGAAGGCACCGTCACTGCCGGCAAACCGAGCAAGGTCGCCGGTGCGCAGAAAGAAGCGTCACCGGTTTTTTCCAGACCCTTGAGCGCGGTGGTCGGCGAGGTGATCGTCATGATGGCGTCAATGCCCTCGAAGGCCGCATCGCGTGTTGCACGCAAGTCCTTGAGCTGGGCAATCGATGCCTCATATTGTGCGCGACTCACCGACTTGCCGAGTTCCACCAGATCGCGCGTGTAGGGGCCGGCCAATGCCGCCTGGTCCTTGATATCGTCGTGAATCGCCGCGCGTCCTTCGTACGCCAGGATATCCACCGTCAGCTTGTTGAGTGCGCGAATGTCCAGGCCGAGATCGGCGGTTATGCATTCCACGCCGTGTGCTTCCAGGCGGCGCACCACGGCATCGAAGTTCTGTTGTACGTGGCCATCTACCTGCGCCCATTGCGACGAGCGATAGACGCCGATCTTGCGCGGTTTGACGCCGGCGGCGAAGGCGGCTGGCGAGGCCGGTGCGGCGATGGCGTTGTCGCGTGCGATCACGGCGTGGCATACCGCCGCCCAGTAAAAGCTGGAGGTAATGAAACCCAGATGATCGAGCGAGTGCGCCAGTTCATGCACGCCGTCGGTCGGGATCAAACCGTAGGTCGGTTTGTAGCCCACCGCGCCGCAATACGAGGCCGGACGGATTACCGAGCCCACGGTTTGCGTACCCAGCGCGATATCGACGATGCCGGCGCCGACCGCTGCGGCCGACCCGCTCGACGAGCCGCCCGGGCTATGCGCGGTATTCCAGGGATTGACGGTGGCGCCGGGGTCGCGCCAGGCGAATTCGGTGGTCACGGTCTTGCCGAAGATGACGGCGCCCGCAGCGCGCAGCTTGCTGACGATCCAGGCATCCTGTTGTGGCCGATGGCCGGCAAAAATTTTGGAACCGTAGGTGGTCGGCATGTCGGCCGTATTGATCAGATCCTTGACCGCCACCGCGACGCCGGCCAATGCACCGCTGCTGCTGAGCGGCGCCGGATAACTTTCGGGACGATAGGTGAATGCCTTCAGCCTTCCCTCAATCTCGTCGGCCTTGGCAATGGCCTTGGCCAGACTGGAGGAGCTTGTCTCTTGCGTATGTGGTGTGGTCATGATCTGCTCTTCAAAATAAACGTGCTGCGTTCAGTGTTTCGCTTTGATGCTGCATGTTGCCGGCGACAGACCGGAAGGAGGTGCTCCGGCCTGCTCGGCTATTGCCAGATAATAAAAGACTCAGGGCTTGCTTGCCTTCTCGGCAAAGCTGTTGTCGACCGCGCTATCGTAAGTGACTTCACCGGTCTTGATGTTGCCGATGGAAATCTGCAAATCGAGGCCGGCCTGGAAAGCCTGTTTCGAAATCGACGGCGTGGCCGGATAAATCTTTTGATCCAGCAGACGTTTTACTGCCGCTTCCACCACGCTCTTGTCCAGCGTCGGGAATTCCGCCACCGCGACGCGATAGGCGACTTGCGGCGAAGTCTGCATCAGCTTCTCGGCATCGGCGATGGCGCTCACGAAACTTTGCACCATTTGCGGACGCTTCTGTATCGTCGACTTCAGCGTGTCGATGGTCGAGAACGCATATACGCCGTCATATTGCTTGGCGAAGTCGTAGACGATCTTGTAGCCATTGGCCAGCGCCTGTTCCACCTGCGGCTGGTACAAGGTCGCCGCGGCGGCGCGACCGGCGGTCACCGGCGAGATTTCGGTGCCGATCGAGACCGTGTTGAGCTTGACGTTGGACAAGCCCTTTTCCTTCAGCAGGTTTTGCAGCAGGTAGGTGCTGGTCGACGGCGGCAAGGCCGCCGAGATGGTCTGGTCCTTGAGGTCGGCGATCGACTTGATCGGCGAATTCGGCGGCGCCACCATCCACACCGGCACGCCCGACACCACCATGGCCACATTCACCAGCGAAGCGCCCTTGAGGTTGGCCAGCACCGCCGTCATCGGATCCTGCAGCGAGAAATCCGCGTGGCCGCCGATCACCGCCGCCACGCCTTGCGCACCGCCGCCGGCCGTGACCTTTTGCACTTCCAGGCCGTGCTTGGTGAACAGGCCTTCATTCATCGCCACATACAGCGGCAGGTATTGAATCGATTGAAAGGCCTGGTAGATCACCGCTTTTTCAGCAGCAAAACTGCTCGGGGCGGCAGCGCATGTCGCGGCGATCAAGCCGGCGCCAAACAGACTGCGGGCGTACTTCATTGTTCGACTTTCCATGAAACGATCCTTTCTTCGATTAATTGGACAACCCAGGTAAGAACTGCCGCCATCAAGGTCAAAATGATGACGCCCAACCAGACACTATTGAGATCGAACAGCGAGCCGGCGACGAATACCGCATGGCCCAGGCCGTTTTCGGAAGCGATGAATTCACCCACCACTGCGCCGATCAGCGCGAAGCCGATGTTGATGCGCAGGATGGAAAAAATCCACGGCACCGAGGCCGGCAAGATCAGTTTCTTGAAGATCATGGCGCGCTGCGCCTTGAACGATTTGAAGAGGTTCAGCAAGTCCTTGTCGACCTCTTGCGCGGCCGCGCAAGACGAGATCATCGCCACCGCAAACGTCGAAATGCCGGCCAGCCAGATCTTGGACACCATGCCCGAGCCGAACCAGATGATGATCAGCGGACCGAGCGCAATCTTGGGAATGCTGTTGAGCAAAATCGAGAATTGCTCGACGATGTCCGAGGTGCGCGGATAGAACCACAACACCAGCCCCAGCACGATCCCCAGGCCGCTGCCGAGCACCAGGCCGAGCAGGGTTTCGCTCAGCGTCACCCAGGTGTCGAACAGCAATTGCCCCTTGGTGAAACCGATCACGGCCGACTTGTAGATGCCCAGCGGCGAGCCCAGCAGCTGGCCGTTGATCAGGTTGGCCTGCGCCGCCATCTGCCACAGCACGACCAGCACAATCAGGATGGTGGTGACGATCATCGTCGCGCCATTACGTTTTTTCATGGGATCCCTTTCTGCGCTCAGGCGCTGGCATGCGCAACGTCACTGGCGCGCAAGGCATTCCAGATCTCTTTGTGGAACTGTGGAAATTCCGGTGCGCCGCGCGCCGTCACCGCATCGCGCTCGCCGTTGCTGACGCCATCCACCGTGAGGATGATTTTTTCTTCGCGCGTGATCTTGGCCGGACGCCCGCCCAGCACCACGATGCGGTTGCTCATGGCGATCGCCTCGTCGATGTCGTGCGTTACCAGGATCACGCTGGTGCCCTCGCTGCGCGTGAGGCTGATGACATCGTTTTCCAGCATCAGCCGGGTTTCGTAATCGAGCGCCGAGAACGGTTCATCTAGCAACACCACGCTGGGATCGGCCAGCAGCGTGCGCGTCAATGCCACGCGCTGCTTCATGCCGCCCGACAGTGAATGCGGATAGGCATTGGCCACCGACTCCAGGCCGTAGCGGCCCAGCATGGCCCTGGCGCGCGCGCGGTCGGCCTCGGTCACCGTGCGATGCAGCTCGATGCCGAGCACGGCGTTTTCCAGGATCGTGCGCCATGGCAGCAGCAAATCTTTCTGCAACATATAAGCAATGCTGCCGGGTGTGCCGTCGGCTTTTGCACCCAGTGCAATCCGACCGGCGCTCGGCGTGAGCAGGCCCGAGATCAGGTTGAACAGCGTGCTCTTGCCGGCACCGCTGCGACCGACGATCGCCACGATCTCGGCTTTGCCGACGCTGAAATTGAGGTTCTGGAAAATACGGATTTCTTCGCCGTTCGACTTGATGAAGGCGTGGCTGAGGTTTTGTACTTCAAGGCGGTTCTCCAACATTTGCTCCACAAAAAAAGCGCCGGCGTTGCCGTCGGCAGATGAGTCAAAAGTGTTGCCGGATGTTTCCCAAAGATAATTATGCATAATGCATAATCCACTGCGATAAGCAGAAGGCGTGCCAGAAAATCGGCGCAACTGGGCACTCGGAAATGGAACCGGCAGGAAGTCTAGAAGCGGCGCGGGATATGAGGTGCGGGCTTACAAGGCGGTGCTGCGAAAGGCGCTGCGGAGGGCGGGATTATGCGTCGCCGGCGGACGCACGGAATGCGTGCGCAGCCACGAGCTTTCCCAAAGATGGCGCGTGCCCGGCAAGATTGCCGAGGTCCGTGTGGTGCGCAATTCCGATCAGATCAGGCAGTTGCAGGACGGCAGCGCGGCCTTGCATCGACCTCCGCGGCGTCGTGTCGCTGCATGTCGCGACACTGGGTCCCGGCGTGCGCCGGGACGACAACGGGAGATAGACAATATGCGTGACGCAACGGCAGCCGCTCAAGCAAGAGAATATTCAGAACGGATAAGGTCGCGCCGAGGTCTGCAAGCTCACCCAGCGCAAGTCGGTGAACGCGTCGATGCCCGCCTTGCCGCCGAAGCGGCCAATGCCGCTGCTCTTGACGCCGCCGAAGGGCATCTGCGGTTCGTCATGCACGGTAGCGCCGTTGATGTGGCAGATGCCGGCTTCGATGCGCGCCGCCACGCGCAAGGCGCGCGCGGTGTCCTGGCTGAACACCGCCGACGACAAGCCGTAGTCGTTGTCGTTGGCGCAGGCGATCGCCGCGTCTTCACCGTCCACCCGCACGATGCCCTTGACCGGGCCGAAGGATTCTTCGCCGTAGATATCCATGGCCGGCGTCACGTGGTCCAGCAGCGTGGCCGGGATCAGCGTCGAGTCGGCCTTGCCGCCGCATACCAGCTTGGCGCCCTTGGCGAGGGCGTCATCGATCAGCGCGTTGCAGCGCTCCACGGTTTTTTGGTCCACCACTGAGCCCAGCACCACCGGCCCCTGGCGCGGGTCGCCCAGCGGCAGGCTGTTTGCCTTGGCGGCCAGGCGCGCCACGAAGTCGTCGGCGATCTTGTGGTCGACGATGATGCGTTCGGTCGACATGCAGATCTGACCCGAGTTGGCGAAGGCGCCGAAAGCGACGCCGTTGACCGCCACTTCCAGGTCGGCGTCGTCGAGCACCAGCGCGGGCGCTTTGCCGCCCAATTCCAGCACCACCGGTTTGAGGTAGGCGGCGCACAGCATCGCGATGATTTTGCCGACATGCGTGGAGCCGGTGAAGTTGACGCGGCGCACCGCCTTGTGCGCGATCATTGCTTCCACCACCGCTGCCGCATCGGCCGGCGCATTGGTGACGAAGTTGACCACCCCCTTGGGCAAGCCGGCTTCCTGCAAGGCTTGGATGATCAGGCCGTGCGTCGCCGGGCATAGCTCCGAGCCTTTGAGCACCACCGTGTTACCGCAGGCCAGCGGCACCGCAATGGCGCGCACGCCGAGGATGATGGGCGCATTCCACGGCGCCATGCCGAGCACCACGCCGGCCGGCTGGCGCACCGCCATCGCCAGGTTGCCGGGCAGGTCGGAAGGGATCACTTCGCCGCTGATCTGGGTCGTCAGCGCGGCCGCTTCGAGCAGCGTGTTGGCGGCCAGGTGCACATTGAAGCCGGCCCAGATCGCCGAGGCGCCGGTCTCGCTGGCCATCGCCTGGACAAACGCATCGGCCTTGGTTTCCAGCGCGTGCGCGGCCTTCATCAGCAAGGCGCGCCGTTCGCCGGGGCCGGTCGCGGCCCAGGCCGGGAAAGCCGCGGCGGCGGCTTCCACCGCTTGCACTGCGTCGGCCACGCCGGCTGCAGGAGCGACCGTGGCGACCGCGCCATCGAGCGGATTGCGTCGTTCAAACGTGGCGCCGTTGTTGGCCTGGGTTGGTTCGCCGCCGATCAGCATTGCTATCTTGTTCATCTCTGTCTCCATTGCATCATGTGTTCGGATCTTGCTTATGCCACTTCGATATCGATCAGCAGCGGCTGGTGGGTGTCCTTGCGGCTCAGCGCCATCTGCAAGGCGTCGCGCAGGGCCGCGGCATCGGCTACCCGCAGCGCGGTGCAACCCTGCGCCTGCGCCAGCCCGACAAAGTCGATCGCCGGCAAGTCGGTGCCTTGCACCACGTCGGTCGGACTGAAACCGAACACCGGCGCAAAGTCCTGCAGCGCCGCGTAGCGACCGTTGTTGAGGATCACGAAAGTGATCGGCAATTGCATCTGCGCCGCGCTCCACAGCGACTGGATCGAATACATGCTGGAGCCGTCGCCGAAGATGCCTATGATACGAGCACCCGGCTTGGCCAGTGCGACGCCCAGCGCCGCCGGCATGCCGTAGCCGAGGCCGCCGCTGTCCATCGTAAAAAAGCCCTCGCTCTGCGTGATCGGCAGATAGTTTTGCATCAGCGAGCGCGCACTCGGCGCTTCTTCGACGATGATGTCGTCGGGCTTGCGCAACTCGCTCAGCGTTTGCATCACATAGGCCACCGACAGCGGCGAGCTCGGCTCTGCGCGCGCACGCGGTGTGCGCGGCGCGGGCAAGGCACGCACCGGCGGCGCTGCGCGCGCCAGCAAATCCAGCACGCTCAGGCGGATGCTGCCGACCGCCGCCGTGCCTGACGGCGTCCACGCCGCCGTGGTCGGATCATCGGTCAGCTGGCACAGCACAGCACCAGGCGGCAGATGCGGCCCGTTGCCCTCCACGTGATACGTAAAAGCCGGTGCGCCCAGCGCAAAAATGCAATCGTGACCGTCAAGCAAGCCGACAATCTTCTCGCGCATCGCCGGGAGGAAGCCGGCAAACAAACGGTGGTCTTCCGGAAAGCTGCAACGGCCCGACATCGGCGCCGCAAACACGCGCGCATGGTGACACTCGGCCAGTTGCACCACGGCGTCCCAGGCATTGTCGCGATCCACCGCCGCGCCGACCACGAAAGCCGGGTGCCGGCTGGCGTCGAGCATGGCGCCGATCTGCTCCAGCACCAACGGCTCGGCGCGCAGCTCGGTGCTCACGGTGCGCGGCGCCAGCAACTCCGCCGGCTGATCCCAGTCATCCGCCGGAATCGACACCAGCACCGGCCCGCGCGGCGGCATCATCGCGAGGTAATACGCGCGCGCAATCGCCAGCGGCACATCCGCTGCACGCGCCGGCTCCACGCTCCACTTCACGTACGGCTTCGGCAACTCGGTGGCCTGCGCCGAAAACAGAAACGGATCGTAAGGCAAGATCGACCGCGCCTGCTGGCCCGCCGTGATCACCAGCGGCGTGCGGTTCTTGTAGGCGGTGAAGATATTGCCCATGGCGTTGCCCACGCCCGCCGCCGAATGCAGGTTGACCATCGCGGCATTGCGCGTGGCCTGCGCGTAACCGTCGGCCATGCCGACCACCACGGCTTCCTGCAAGCCCAGCACGTAGCGGAAGTCCTGCGGGAAATTGCGGAACATCGGCAGCTCGGTCGAGCCCGGATTGCCGAACACCGAGGTCATGCCGACGCGGTGCATGAAATCCAGTACGGCGTCGCGCACGGTGATGGTGTGGGCGGATGGTGTTGCCGGCGCGTTCTGGCCGGCTGCTTGGGATTGGGAAGGGCTCACCCTGGTTCTCCTGTTGTGCTTGTTCGTCGATGCGGCGGCGGCCGGCGCGTGCTTGCCTGATGCGATGGCGTGGCCGCATTGCTGCCGCCAGTATGAAAGCAGGGGACTTGTTTTGAAATTGCCTTTTAGGATAAAAGACATTACTCTTTCGCATGACTTTCGACCTGCGCCAGCTCACCGCTTTCACCACCATCGTCGCCACCGGCAGTCTCGGCCGCAGCGCCGACGCCCTGCACGTGACGCAACCGGCGCTGAGCCGCACCATCAAGCGCCTCGAAGAACAAGTTGGCGCGCCGCTGTTTGAACGTCACTCCAAAGGCATGCAACTCACCGCCATCGGCAAAGCCTTGCTGCCGCACGCCACCCTCCTGCTGCGCGAAGCCGAACACGCCGCCGAAGAAATCGACGCCATGCGCGGCCTGGTCAAAGGCACCATTCGCGTCGGTGCGGTCGGCAGCATCGCCAGCATGGTCTTGCCGCTGGCCATCGGCGCCGTGCTCAAGAAACATCCGACCTTGCAAGTGCAAGTCATCGAGGGGGTGTGGGACAGATTGACCGATGCGCTGATCACCCACGAAGTCGACCTCGCACTCGGCATGGCCGTGGCCGACACCGATGACATCTGCGCCATCGGCGACTGCCGCTGGGAAGACACCAGCTACGTCGTCGCCGCCACCGGCCACCCGCTGCGCGACAAGAAAAAAATCACCCTCATCGACACCATGTCGCAACCCTGGGCGCTACCGCCACAAGGCACCGGCCCCTATGAGCAAATGCTGCAAGTCTTCCACGACCACGGCCTGCCCATGCCCAACATTGCCGTGCAGACGCGCTCGGTGATGGTCTTGAAAAGCCTGGTCACGCAATGCGGATTCCTGAGCTGGATGCCGGGGCCGATGTTTGAAGTGGATCGCAAGGCGCAGCTGATTACGGCGCTGGAGATCGACGGCGCAACAGGGACGAGAACACTGACCGCGTTCCGCCGGAGACATGGGATATTGCCGGGGCCGGCGGTGAGGTTGTTGGAGGAGTTGCGGGTGTTGACGGTGACAAAATAAGTCTTTCTCGCGCCAAACGGTTTCACGACCTCGCCATCGTTCTCGGTATTTTGTGGCATTTTAGTGGCGCTATTTCTTCGCAGGTCTTGACGATCCGATTTGCAGCTTGGATGCAAACCATATATTTTTTATCTACAGCTTAATTAGAAGCCAAATTGTTAGTCCCGGGACATTTGCACAACTTTTCATTTCAACTCACAGTCTCGATTTTTTAAAATATCTAAAACGTATTCCTGGGAAGGATATCCGTGGCAGCAAACTTGAGCGCAGACATTACATAGTTGAGCGTAATAACCAAGATGCGGAAATCAAGCTAATGCCTAGTTATCTAGCTGACTATGTAACAGAATTCAACTACCTATTTCACCAAATTCATCGGTGTGCCAACGCTGAAATTACGAACACGAACGCTGATTACAGTTTGTTCTATAACTATGGAAATAACGCGCGTAAATTCCTAGAAGCGTATCTTTACTATCGATATCCGAACAAGGAAGAGGGGCGGCTGGAACGCTTCTTCGGTTCAGACGCATTGGCTGCTTCACTTGTTGATAGAGTGAACAATGAGTATTCCCACTTGGAAGGAGCTGTCGAACGTAGTGAACAGCCCGTTGATATACCGGAGATGAAGCGATCTGCTGAATTTATTTTGAAGAAAATCCAAGAACGTGATCCGGAACAGTATCAAGCATTGGTAGACAGCATGACTACATAAAACATGACTCCCCTTTTTTCAGAGGGGAGTCGCGGTATGGATTCAGCCTTCACTCAGTATTTTCTTGGTCGCTATATTTGTCGCTGCCAATAACCCCGGTATATGCCCCCGCACCACCAACAAAGCCCCAAACACAAACACCATCGCCGTCCCCAGCATCACCAGGTAGCCATTGGCGCCCGCACTGGTGATCACCACCGCTCCCGCAAACGCACTGAGGATCGCGCCCAGCCGGCCGAAGGCCAGGGCTGAGGCGGTGCCGGTGGCGCGTACGCCGGTGGGGTAGATGAAGGCGCACAGGGCGAACATGGTCGATTGCACGGCGTTCACAAACAAGCCGTGCAGGCCCAGTCCAAAGATGAAGAGGCCGGTGGCGTGCGAGGCGTCTACGCCCAACAGCAGCAGGGCGCTGGCGACGCCGCCGATGCTGCACAAGAGCAGCGGGCCGCGTGAGCCGTAGCGGGTGATGGCGAAAGCGCAGGCCAGTGCGCCGATGACGCCGCCTAAATTATAGGCAGTCAGCCCGGCGCCGGCGATGGCGACGTTGAGGCCTTCGGCGGCGAGCATGGTGGGCAGCCAGCTGAAGGCGCTGTACACCGCTAGCAAACACATGAAGAAGGCGCACCAGATGGCAATCGTGTCGCGTGCGCGGCCGTCGCTGAATAGCGCCCGGAAACCCAGGCGTTGCTCGGCCTTCTGTTCGCCGGCGTCGGTGAAGCCGGTGGCGGCGTTGACGTTGCGGGCCATGCGCGCGAGCAGTCGGCGCAGCTCGGGCCAGCGTTGTTCGCGGCGGGCCAGGTAGCGTGGCGATTCGGGCAGCGCCAGGATCAGCAGCACCGCCAGCACCAGCGGCAACGCGCCGCCGATGAAGAACAGGCCGCGCCAGCCGTACAGCGGCATCACCGCGCCGGCGAACAGGCCGGCCAGCATGCCGCCCAGCGGCACGCAGACGATGGTGGCAGTGACGGCGACGGTGCGATGTTTGGAGGGCGTGAACTCCGCCGTCATGGTGGTGGAGCTGGGTAGCGCGCCTCCGATGCCGAAGCCGGCGATCAGGCGCAGGATGGCGATGGTCAGCACGTCGGGCGCGAGGCCGATGGCGCAGGTGGCTGCGCCGAAGATCAATACGCTGCCGATGATGGCCCAGCGGCGGCCGAAGCGGTCGGCGAATAAGCCGGCGCAGGCACTGCCGAGGCCCATGCCGATCAGACCGGCGGCGACCGCCGGTGCGAAGGCGCTACGGGTGATGCCCCATTCCTTGATCAGCACCGGAATCGCGAAGCCGATCAACTGGCCGTCAAAACCATCCATGACGATGGACAGCGCCGCCAGGCAGACCACGAACTTTTGCATCGTGGTGAAGACGCCGTCGTCCAGGGTTTTACCGATGTCGATGGCGGCGCTCATGCGGCGTTCCCTGGTTTGGCAAATACGCCGGCGGCGCCGGGTGCTTCCACTCTGTGTTGCAGCATGGCCTCGTCTCCTTGGATTTCTTGTCGCTGTTTTTATCGGTATTTTTACGCATCGAGCGCGCTGGCGCCGGCGTCAATTTTGTGCGGCCAAGTATGGAAGAGGCGGGACTGATTTGGAATTACCTTTTGGGGTAAAAGGCATTACCGCGATGCATGACTTGCCTGCCTACGCTTCAGGCGGGCGGCAGGGGCGGCGCAACCGGCAAGCAGGGCAGGTGCAGCGGTGTCGCGCCCGGATGCGCGGCAAGATTGCGCTGGTGATAGGTGATGAAGTCGGCTGCCGGCATGGCCTTGGCGTAGAGCCAGCCCTGCACGAACTCGATCTTGTGCTGGCGCAGGTAGTCGGCCTGCTGCTGGGTTTCGACGCCTTCGGCGACGATCTTCAGCTTGAGCGTCTTGGCCATGCCGATGATGTGGGGCGTCACGCTGCTGGTGGCGGAATCGGTGCCGATGGTGTCGACGAAGGATTTATCGATCTTGAGTGCATCCAGCGGCAGGCTTTGCAGGTAGGACAGGCTGGAGTAACCGGTACCGAAGTCGTCGATGGCCACGGCATAGCCCATCGAACGGGCGCGCGACAAGGTGACGCGCGCCGAGTTGATGTCCATGAAGCCGCGCTCGGTGGCTTCCAGCCAGATTTGCTGCGCTTCGATGCCGGTGTCTTGCAGCGCCGCCTGCACCGAACTCAGCGCGCGGCCGGTCTTGATGTCGTCGGCGCTGAGGTTGATGGCGATGTGCAGGTTGCGGTCACCGGTCAGCAGTTGCTTGAGGTCGTGCACCACCTGGGCGATGACCTGGTCGGTGATCGGCAGGATCAGGCCGCTTTCTTCCGCCAGCGGGATGAACAGGTCGGGCCGCACCATGCTGCCGTCGGGACGCTGCCAGCGCACCAGCGCTTCGGCACCGATGCACAGGCCGGTCTCCAGCTCGATGATGGGTTGGTAGTGGACCACGAATTCGCGCTTCTTGACGGCCAGCGACAGTTCGCCCAACGGCGACAGCCGCCGTCGCACCGCCCAGATCACCACCGCGATCATCAGCGCGGCAATCAGCAGGCCGATCGGCAGCAGCATCAGTTGCTGTTGGTGCAGGCGCTGGAACAGGAAGCTGCGCGGTTCCAGCGCCACCGCGATCATGCCCGCGCCTTTGGCGGTGGCGATGAGGTTGTCGTCGTCGATGCCGTTGACGGGGTTGGCGATGATGTCGCGGATCAGTAGCGGGTCGGGCGCGTTCAGGTCGCCCAGTACGTAGCCCTGCTCGGTGGCGGTGGCCAGCTGGATGCCGGGCTCGACGATCACATCGGCAAAGCGCGACGGCACCACCAGCACATTGTGCGAACGATAGCGAAAGGCCACCATGATGTTGCCTTGGGTAACCATCGGCATGATGCGCAGGCTGACTTGCATGCCGTCAGGGGTGACGAAGTCGACCGGTGTTTGTTCCGCGTGTTTTTCGGCGCGTCCCCAGGAGGTGCATTGGAGGATGTCTTGTTCGAAGTAGCCGATTTCTTCGATGGAGCGCGTGTTGACGGTCAGTTGCCGCATGCGCGCGATGTGCTGTTCGGAGCACGGCTTCATGGTCAGCGGCGCCAGCGCATGCAGCGCGGAGCGGATTTCGTCGAGCGAGATATTGGTGCGCAGGATGGCGCGCTGGGCATAGACCGAGAGGCGGGCCTGTTCTTCGCTGACGGCGCGCTTCCACGAGAAATACAACATGCTGGCCAGGGGTAAGGTGGCGCAAAGGATGGTCGCCATTCCGGTGCAGACAATGATGCGTGATCGGCTCACGACGCCCTCCCTGTCGTTGTTCTGTGCAAGCAATCCTGGTACGAGACTACGCGCTTCATGTCGCACCGTTGCGTGTCGCTAGCCCTGATGTTGCACAAGCGCGTCCAAAAAGTCCAGAAATGCGCGCGTTTTGGCCGGCACGTGATGGCGCGACGGGTACAGCGCGTAGAGCGGATAGCGCTCGTCCGGCCAGTCCGGGAACAGGTCGACGATGCTGCCGGCGGCCAGCAAATCCTGGGCGCCGAAATCCATCATCTGGGCGATACCGTAGCCGGCCAGGCAAGTGCTCCACAGCGTGCCGGCGTCGTTGAGCGTGAGCTGGCCGCGCGGATGCAGCTCCAGCTTCTTGCGGCCGCGATGGAATTCCCATGAAAAAGGCCGGCCGCTTTCCGGCTCGCGGAACAGGATGCAAACGTGGTCTTTTTCAAGATCCTGCGGCGTGGCAGGGCGACCATAGCGCGCCAGATACGACGGCGCCGCCACCGTGATGATGCGCGACTCCAGCAGCTTGCGGGCCACCAGCGTCGACGGTCGCGGATGGCCGAAGCGCAGCGCCAGGTCGAAGCCGTCGCCGACCATGTCGCCGAGGCGATCGCGCGTGACCAGATCCAGCTCCAGTTGCGGATGGCGCTCCAGGAAATTGCCCAGTTGCGGCCCCAGCAACAAGCGTGAAAAGAAGGGATCGATGTTGATGCGCAGGCGTCCGCGCACCGTGGTCACGCCTTCGGCGGCGGAGCTGGCGGCGTCTTCCAGCCCGGCCAGCAGCGGCTGCACCTGTTCATAAAAACGACGGCCTTCGTCGGTCAGCGTCACCGAACGCGTGGTGCGGTCGAACAGGCGGATGCCGAGCCGCGTCTCGAGGCGCGCAATCGCCCGGCTCACGCCCGGCGGCGACATGTTGAGTACATCGGCGGCGGCCGCAAAACTGCCGCAATCGACGATGGCGGCCAGTACGCTCATGCCGTTGAGACTGCGTTCATCAAAACTCATGGTGACACTCCTGTGGCGGGGCGGGCCGCTATTATGGGCCCTGCAGCGCATATCGATTAGTGCGATTTTGGCATTTATGAAGTGCCATTCATGCTATCGCAAAATGCGTCGCCGAGCCTGAGAATCCACGCCAAGCAGCGCCTTGCTGCGTATTTTTCAATCCGAAATCACCGTGGAGAAAGTCATGTTTGCCATTTCAGGAATTACCGGCCAGGTCGGCGGCGTGGTCGCCCGTCAATTGCTGGCGCAGAAAAAAGCCGTGCGCGCCGTCTTGCGCGACGCCGCCAAGGGGGCGCCGTGGGCCGCCCAGGGTTGCCAGCTGGCGCTGGCGACGATGACAGACGCGGCCGCACTGGAGCGCGCTTTCAGCGGCGCCGAAGGCGTCTTCATCCTGTTGCCGCCGACCTTCGATCCCAGCGCCGGTTATCCCGAGGCGCGCGCCAGCATCGCCGCCATCAAGTCCGCCTTGCTGGCGGCGCGGCCGGGCAAGGTGGTGTGCCTGTCGACCATCGGTGCACGCGCCAGCCAGCCCAATCTGCTCAACCAGCTCGGCCTGCTGGAAGAAGCGCTCAGCGATGTGCCGATGCCGGTGGCGTTTTTGCGCGCCGGCTGGTTCATGGAAAACGCGGTGTGGGATGTGGCGCCGGCGCGTGACGGTGTGATTCCCAGCTACCTGCAGCCGCTCGACAAGCCGGTGCCGATGGTGGCTACCGCCGATGTCGGGCGCGTGGCCGCCGAGTTGTTGCTGGAAGAGTGGCGCGGCGTGCGCATCGTTGAACTGGAAGGACCGCAGCGCGTGACGCCGCAGGAGATCGCAGCCTGCTTCGCCAAGTTGCTGGAGCGTGATGTGCAGGTCGAAGCGGTGCCGCGTTTCACCTGGGCCGATGTGTTCCGCAGCCAGGGCATGCGCAATCCCTTGCCGCGCATGCAGATGCTGGACGGCTTCAACGAAGGCTGGATCGAGTTCGCGTCCGGCCGCGACGCCAGCCGCAAAGGCGGCGTCGCGCTGGAAACCGTGCTGCGCGAGTTGATCGCCAAAAGCGCCTGATCCAGCCCGGGCAACTCAGGGCTTGCTGCGCTGGCCCCACACCACGCCGGTGAGGACCAGCGCGCCGCCCAGCGCATGATAGGCGTGCAGCTGTTCGCCCAGCAGCGCCCATGCCGCCAGCGCCACCAGCAGCGGTATCAGGTTGGCGAACAAGGCGCTGCGCGGCGCGCCCAGATGTTTGACGGCGTTCATCCACAGGAATGGCGCGCCGATCGATGCCAGCAAGCCGGCATACAATACCATCGGCAGGTTGTGCGCCGTCAGCGGCGAGGCCGGCGCCGCCAGCCAGAACGGCAACAGGATCAGGCTGCCGAACGCCGCCTGCACATACAGCTGGGTCCAGGTCGACAACGGCAGCGACCAGCGTCGCAGCAGCACGCCATACAAGGCGTTGGACGACACCGCGATCAGCATCAGGGCGTCGCCGACGTGCAAGCCGTTTGCGCCATTGAACAACTTGTCCGGTTCGCCCTGCGCACTGACCACCACCAATCCCAGCAACGACAGCAAGCCGCCGGCAATGCGCGCCAGCGACAGGCGTTCCCCGGCAAACAGGCTGCTCAGGCAGGCCGAGATCAGCGGCATCAGCGCTACCGTCACGCCCATGTTGACGGCGCTGGTGGTGTGCGCCGCCTCATACGCCAGGCCCTGGTACATCGCCATGCCCAGCGCGCCGAGCAACATCAGGCGCGGCCAGTGGGCGGCGATCACCGTGCGTTGCCGCCATGCTTCGCGTCCGAGGAAAGGCGTCATCACCAGCACCGCCAGCACCCAGCGATAGAAGGCAATCGCAGCCGGCTCGATGGAGCCGGCTGCAGCTTTGGTGATGATGGTGTTGCCGGACCAGATGCAGACCGCGAGCACCGGGAACAGATAGAACCTGAGGTTGGCGCTTGAGGCAGGTGCAGCTTGTGCGAGCGAGGAAGAGTGGTTCGACATGATGGCTCCTTGATGTTTTGCACTATCCTGCGGCATTGCCATGCATGCATAAAGTGATATTGTTGCAGTTCATCAGTGCAAACGATGCAGCATTGAATTTGCCCGTATTCGTCTCTGCACACCCCACACGACAGGAGCCAGCCCGCATGCGCGATCTCGATTTCAACATGGTGCTCGACCTCGAAGCGCTGCTGCGTGAAGGCAGTGTGGTCGGCGCCGCACGGCGGCTGCACCTGAGTGCGCCGGCCATGAGCCGGCGCCTGGCCAATCTGCGCGAGGCGGTTGGCGATCCGCTGTTCGTACCGGCCGGGCGTGGCCTGGTGCCGACCCAGCGGGCGCTGGAGCTGCGCGAAAAGATCGACGCCCTGGCGCAACAAATGCGCAAGGTGTTCATGACCGATCAGGTCGATTTATCGACGGTGGAACGCACGCTGGTGTTGCGCACCAATGACGGCTTCGCCGGTGCCTGGGCGGCCACGCTGGCGCAGCGCGTGGCACAGGAAGCGCCCGGCATCTCGCTGCGCTTCTCGCCGCGCACCGACAAATACGTAGGCGCCTTGCGCGACGGCGTGGTCGATCTGGAGGTGGGCGCCGTGCATCCGGGCGATGACAGCATGGCGGAAGAGCTGCACAGCCAGGTCTTGTTCCGCACGCCCTTCGTCGGCGTGGTGCGTGCCGGTCATGCGCTGGCGAAGAAAAAAGTCAGTCTCGCCAGTTTCATTGCGTGGCCGCACATCTCGGCGTCGCGCAACGGCCACGACAGCGGTCCGATTGACGATGCGCTGGCGGCGCGCGGCATGCAGCGCCAGGTCAGGCTGGTGGCGCCCGGCTTTCAGTCGGCCATGATGATGGCCGCGTCGTCCGACATGATCGCCGCCGCGCCCGCCACCTTTGCGCGTTGGGCCGGGCAGCATCTGGACTTGCACATCTTCAACTTGCCGCTGGCGACGCCGGAGGTGGAAGTCTCGCAAAGCTGGCACCCGCGCCGCCATGCCGATCCGGTGCACAAGTGGCTGCGCGGGCTGGTGCGGGAATTGTGCAGCGCGGAGGGTTGAGGGAAGCGGTCAAGCCAGTGTCGTCGTCACTTCGGTCTTGACGCTGGTCATCAGTTTTTGCACCGGGCATTTCTCGGCCACCGCCAGCAACTCCTGGCGCTGCGCGTCACTCAGCTCGCCGCTCAAGTGGATCGTCGCCGCCAGCCGGTAGGTGCCTTGGCGCTCTGCGCTGTTGTCGCGCTCAATGCTGACCTGGATGTCTTGCACCGGAATGTTCTTGCGCTTGGCGTACCACACCAGCGTCAGCGCCTTGCAGGCGCCGAGCGCGGCATCGTAGAGGTCATGCGGATTGGGGCCGGCGTCGGCGCCGCCTTCGTCCACGGCGCCGTCGACCGAGACGATGTGATTGCGCACGTGGACGATGTGGCGCATGGCGAGCGACTGGTCGCGCTTGACGAGGATGGACATGGGCGTTCCTTGGGTTGATGAAGAACGCCCAATGTAGCGCGTTTTACGGTCGCCGGGTTCAGGTGCGATAGCGGTACGGCGCCTTCAGCAAATCCTCGATGTCGACCGGCAGGTCGCGCACGCGCACGCCGGTGGCGTGATACACCGCCGCCGTCACCGCCGGCGCGATGCCGGCGATGCCGATTTCGCCGATGCCGCGCGCGCCGATTTCATCGAGCGCCTTGTCGGGATAGTCGAGGAACACCACGTCCATTTCCGGCGAATCGGCATGGGTCACCATCACATAGTCGGCCAGGTTGTTGTTGACCGGCTTGCCGCTGTGCGCGTCGTAATGGGTCTGCTCGAACAGCGCCATGCCGATACCCATCACCACCGCGCCCTCGATCTGGTTGCGCCCGGTGCGCGGATTGATGATGCGGCCGGCGTCGATGACCGTCACCACGCGGCTCACGCGCAGGCGCGCGATGTCCGGTTGCCAGCGCACTTCGACAAAATGCGCGCCGTAGGAATGGATGGAGATATTCTTGGCGCCGGGATCGTCACCGCTGGGGCCCGATTTTCCCTTGCCGTCGACACCGCTCAACTGCGCCGCCATGAGGATTTCGGCAAACGGCACGCCGCTTTGCGGCAACTGCTCGCGCCGGTGGACTCGACCGTCGGAAAACGCCAGCGCCGCCGCCTTGACGCCGCGCAACGGCGAACGCTCATGCTCGGCCGCCAGCGACAACACCTGCGTCATCGCGGCGCGGGTGGCCTGCGCTACCGCCGGCACCATCGAAGCGGTGGCCATCGAGCCGCCCGACATCGGTCCCGGCGGCAGGCGCGTGTCGCCGATGGCAACGATGATCTTGGACATCGGGATCCCGGTGTTCTCGGCGACCATTTGCGACACCACGGTATAGGTTCCGGTGCCGATGTCCTGCACTGCGGAATAGACGTGCGCGGTGCCGTCGGCCGCCAGCGTCACCGATGCCTCGGCGCCGACGCGGCGCGCAATCCAGGAACACGCCGCCACACCCCAGCCGAGGATCTCCTCGCCTTGCTGCATGCTGCCCACCTGCGGCGTGCGCGCAGCCCAGCCGAAGCGCTCGGCGCCGGTCAGCAAGGCTTCGCGCAGATGACGCGACGAAAACGGCGCGCGGATGCTCTGGTCGGTGAGCGGTTCATTGAGCAAGCGCAGTTGCACCGGATCGATATTGAGCCTGACCGCGAGCTCGTCCATGGCCGACTCGGTGGCGAACAGGCCCGGCACCGCACCCGGTCCGCGCATGGAGGTATTGGGCGCGATATGGCGTTTGACCGGCGCGCCGGTGATGCGCATGTTGTCGGTGCCGTAGAGGTAAGCGGTAGATTCGCCGCAGTGCTCCACGCTGGCCTCTTCCTGCGCCACGTGGAACAGATAGTCCTGCTGCAGCGACAACAGCTTGCCGCCGCTGGTGGCCGCCAGGCGTACGCGCTGTTGCGTGTTGGTGCGATGGCCGACGTTGTGGAACATCATGTCGCGCGAGATCACCAGCTTGATCGGCCGGCGCAAGTTGCGCGCCGCTTGCGCCGCCAGCAGGCTGTGTCCCCACGGCCATAGTTTGCCGCCGAAGCCGGAGCCGAGGTATTCAGTGATGATGCGCATGTTTTCCGGCGGTACGCCCAGCATTTGGCTCATCACGCCACGATGGTTGACGATGGCCTGCGAGGTTTCGTAGAGCGTGAAGGATTGCGCCTGCGCATCGTACAAGGCGACCGAGGCGTGCAACTCGATCGGGTTGTGGGTTTCCACCGGCGTGGTGTAGGTCTGGTCGAGCCGGACCGCCGCTGCGGCCGAGGCATAAGCCTGGTCGGGATTGCCGCGTTCGGTGTCGGTCTTGGGTTTGTCGTCGGCCGCGAGTTGGCTGCTGACGTCGTGGGCGTCGCGCCGATAGTCGACCTTGACGGCAGCTGCTGCGGCACCGGCCTGCTCGAAGGTGTCGGCCACTACCAGCGCGATGTACTGGCCGTAGTAGCGCACCGTGTTGTCTTCCAGCGGCGGGCGCCGCTCGTCGGTCTTCACGCCCGAACCGGGATTGATGTGATAAAAGCGGCCGATGTTGTCGTGGGTATAGACCGCGCGTACACCGGGCATGGTCGCCGCTGCAGTCGTGTCGATGCCGCGGATGATGCCGTGGGCGATGGTCGCGCATACCGGCACCGCAATCAGCATGCCGGGAAAACGATGGTCCGAGGTGTAGCGCGCACGACCGCTGACTTTGAGCGGACCGTCGATGCGCGGCACGGCGGCACCGACGCCGCTCTGGATGGCCGGGGTTTGCGACTGGATCAGCGTAAACGGGGTGGTGGGGGCGGGCATCAGGCGCTCCTTGCAGGGGACGAAACGGCGAGCTTGAGCGCTTGCACCAGGCAGCGCTGGATCAGGTCGACCTTGAACGCGTTGTCGCGCAGCGGCCGCGCATTGCGCACCGACGCGGCGGCGGCGCGCGCAAAGTTGTCCACGGTGGGCGCCACGCCTTGCAGCGCGGCTTCCGCTTCCGGCGAGCGCCAGGGCTTGGTGCCGACGCCGCCCAGCGCAATGCGCACATGCGAGATGCGGCCGCTGTCGACGCCGACCAGCACCGCCGCCGACGCCAGCGCAAATTCATAGGAGGCGCGGTCGCGTAATTTGAGATAGGTCGAGGCGGCGTTGGCCACCGGCGCGGCCAGCGCCACGTGCGTCACCAGTTCGTCCGGCGCCAGCACGGTTTCGCGTTGCGGGCTGGTCCCCGGCAAGACATAAAAGTCGCTGATGGGAATCACCCGCGCACCGTTGGCGCCTTGTATGTGGATGCCGGCTTCCAGCGCGGTCAATGCCACGTTCATGTCGGAGGGATTGCTGGCGATGCATTGCTCGCTGGTGCCGAGGATGGCCAGGTTGCGATGGAACCCCTCCATCGCTGCGCAGCCGCTGCCGGGCCGGCGCTTGTTGCAGGCTGCGGCGGTATCGCGGAAATACACACAGCGCGTGCGTTGCAGCAGATTGCCGCCGGTGCTCGCCATGTTGCGCAATTGCGCCGAGGCGCCCGACAGCAGCGCCTGGCTGAGTAGCGGATAGCGCTGCAGCACCAGCGGGTGGTGCGCCAGGTCGCTGTTGCGCACCAGCGCGCCTATCTTCAGGCCGCCGTCGGCGCTCTGCTCGATCTGGTTGAGCGGCAGGCGATTGATGTCGACCACCTGCTGCGGTTGTTCGACGTCGAGCTTCATCAAATCCACCAGCGTGGTGCCGCCGGCAAGGAAGCGCAAGCTGCTGTCTGGAGCAGCGGCGGCCAGGCGCACGGCTTCATCCGGGCTTTGTGCGCGCAGCATCTGGAAGGTGTGCATGGCGTTCCCCTTAACTAGCGTCGCGAACCTGGCGGATCGCGGCGACGATATTGGAGTAAGCGCCGCAGCGGCAAATGTTGCCGCTCATCGCCTCCTTGATGTCGGCGTCGCCGTGGTTGCCGGGTTCTTTCAGCAGGGCGGTGGCCGACATGATCTGGCCGGCGGTGCAATAGCCGCATTGCAAACCGTCATGGGCGACGAAGGCGGCCTGCATGGGATGCAAGTGTTCCGGCGTGCCCAGGCCTTCGATGGTGGTCACGGCATCGCCCTCGTGCATGGCGACGAAGCTCAGGCAGGCGTTCACGCGGCGACCGTTGACGTGCACCGTGCACGCGCCGCACTGGCCGTGATCGCAGCCTTTCTTGGTGCCGGTCAGTTGCAGGTTTTCACGCAGGTAATCGAGCAGGGTGGTGCGCACGTCGACTTGCGCTTCGCGCACCACGTCGTTGACGCTCAGGCGCACTGTCGCCATGCCGGGATCATTGATCGCAACCGGCGCCGCCGATACTGCCACAGGTGCCGCCGCCGATAAAGGCAGCGCCGTCGCCGCGCCGCTGGAGCCGACCCACATCAGGAAGGAGCGACGCGTCAGCTGGGCCATGGCGCTGTTCGCGTCGGCAGCTGAACTTGTGTTGTCGACAGCGGCAGATGCAGGAGCAGGCGCGCCGGGAAGGCCTTCTTGCTGGTTTTCTTTCATGATGGTCTCATCAAAATTGGCTGGAAGCAGAACGGTTGGGCCGCCTGCCGACAACGAAAGTTCAAAAAGACCTGCGCAAAGACACGTCGGAAAACGACACGTCGCCAATCCTGGTGATCGGGCAGTTTTCCGACGCCAAGATGGCAGTTTGTCCGACTGCGCGGCACCCGCAAAAGGCGCCTACTTGCGGGTTGTCTGCTGCCGCCGGGTCAGTGCGCGCGCAACTCCGAGAGGAATTTTTGCGCACGCGCGCTTTGCGGGCGCAGGAAAAAATCTTCCGGCGTGCCGGTTTCGACGATGCGGCCCTGGTCCATGAACCAGACGCGATCGGCGACTTCACGCGCGAAGCCCATTTCGTGGGTGACGCAAATCATGGTCATGCCGTCACGCGCGAGTTGCTTCATCACCTGCAAGACTTCGCCCACCATTTCAGGATCCAGCGCCGAGGTCGGCTCATCGAACAGCATGGCCGGCGGATCCATCGCCAGTGCGCGGGCAATCGCCACGCGCTGCTGCTGGCCGCCCGACAGTTGCCCCGGATAGGACTCGGCCTTGCTGGCCAGGCCGACGCGTTCCAGCAATTCCAGCGCTCGCAAGCGCGCCGCACTGCGTTTGCTGCCGCGCACGTTGACCGGCGCCATCACGATGTTGTCCAGCACCGACAGGTGCGGGAACAGGTTGAAGCTCTGGAACACGAAACCGACCCGGGCGCGGAAACGGTTCAGGTCAAGTTTGGGCGCATGCACGTCCTGGCCGTCGAACACGATGCTGCCTTTCTGGATTTCTTCCAGCCGGTTGACGGTACGAATCAGCGTGGACTTGCCCGAACCCGACGGACCGCACACCACCACCACTTCGCCTTTGGCGACGCTGGCGTTGATGTCGGCCAGCGCATGGTAGGCGCCATACCATTTGTTGACCTGCTCGAAGCTGATCATGCGGTCGGTCTTGCTTGCGACGGCGTCGCCGGGGCGTGTGCTCATGATATCGATTCCTGAAAGTTGTTCATACGGCGCTGGGCGCGGCGATGCCGGCAGCACCGGCACCGGTCGCCGCATCGGCCGCGCGCGGACCGCCGCTGCGTCGCTGGGCGATGCGACGTTCCAGCCAGCGCGCGCATTGGGTCAGCAGCGAGCACAGCAGGAAGTAGATCAGCGCCAGCATCACGAACACCGGGAAGGGTTTGGTCAGCAGCGTGCTGTTGATCTGGTTGGCGGCGAAGGTCAGCTCGTTGACGCTGATGACATAGCCCAGCGAGGTTTCCTTGATGGTCGAGACGAACTGGCTGATCATGGCCGGCAGCATGTTGTAGAGCGCCTGCGGCAGCACGATCTTGAACATGGTTTGCAGGTAGCTCATGCCGAGCGCGCGCGCGGCTTCCACCTGACCCTTGGGCAAGCCCTCGATGCCGGCGCGGATCACTTCGGCCAGGTAGGCGGCTTCGTACAGCACCACCGTCACCAGCATGGTGGTGAAGCCGGAAATGGTGGTGCCGATCAGCAGCGGCACGAAGAAGTAGACCCAAAAGATGAACATCACCAGCGGTACGCCGCGCACCGTGTAGACGATGGCGATGGCCGGCGCGCGCAGGATTGCCAGCGGGCTGATGCGACCCAGCGCCAGCAACACGCTGACCGGAAACGCCAGCAACAGGCCGGCCACGGACAGGATCAGCGTGATCGCCAGGCCACCCAGCGGGCCGTTGGGATACTGGCCGATCAGCAGCAGCGTCCAGTTGTCGCGCAGGATATGAAAGATGTCGGTAAGCACGATGCTCCTCAGCGCGTCTTGATGCGGTAACGGTTTTCCAGCATCGCGCCGCCGGCCATGATCAGCAGCGAGATGCCGAGGTAGATCACGGTCGTCAGCAGATAGGTTTCGATGGTGTGGAAGGATTGGCTTTCGATTTCACGCGTGGCGTAGGTCAGTTCGGCCACGCCGATGACCATCGCCAGGCTGGTGTTCTTGAACAGCAGCACGCTGTGGCTGACCAGCGTCGGCAATGCAATGCGCAAGGCTTGCGGCAGGATCACCAGGCGCGAGGCCTTGAGATAGGACAGGCCGAGCGCTCGCGCCGCTTCCATCTGCGAAGCGGGGATTGCGCGGATGCCGCTGCGCAGGCTTTCGGAAATATAGGCCGACATGCACAGGCCGACCGCGATGATGGCGAACAGGAATTCGCTGTGGCGCTGGTTGAACCACAACTGCACGCTGTCGGGCAGCAGGGTCGGCACGCCGAAATACCAGAGGAAGATCTGCACCAGCATGGGCACGTTCTGGTGATACTCCACAAACAGCGCGACGCCGCGTTCAGCCCAGCGATTGCGCGTCATGCGCAGCAACGCCAGCATGATGCCCAGCGCCATTGCCAGCAGCCAGGCGTAGCCGGTCAGCTGCAGCATGGTGGCGACGCCTTCGATGATCAGGCGCGGATAGTCTTCGCGCAGCAGCACCGAAAAATCCAGTTTGGTACTCATACAATTCCTTCCCCCATGGCCTTGCTGCGGCCGCGCCGGAGGATTCCGGCGCGGCCGCAGCAGAGGTCGTCATACCGATCGCTCAACCCTTGATCGCTTCGATCTTGAAGCCACGTTGCAATTTGTATGCCGTGTTGGGACCCAGCCACTTGTCGAACACTTGTTTGGCTTCGCCGGTTTTTTCCATGTTTTCCAGCACGCCGTTGACATGCTTGATCAGGCCGGTTTCTTCCTTGCGCATGCCGACGCCCCAGTATTCGTTCATCAGCGCCGGTTCCAGGATGTCGATCGGCGAGCTGTCTTCGGTCTGCTGCTTGAACTTGACCAGCATCAGCTCGGATACCGCGAAACCGTCAACCTTGCCCTGCTGCATGGCCAGGAAGGCGGCCGGCGGATCCTGGAAGGTGGTGGTCGAGGCGGTCGGCAGCGACTTGCGTACGCCCGACTCCGAGGTCGATCCCTTGGTGGCGCTGACGCGCTTACCGGCCAGGTCGTTGAGCGTCTTGTAACCGGAAGAACGCTTGGAAGCGACCTTTTGCAGGCTGACGTAATAGCTGTCGCTGTAGGCGATCTGCTCGGCGCGCTCCGGCGTCCAGCCAAGGTTGGCGATGACGATGTCGACCCGGTTCTGTTGCAGCTCGGGAATGCGCGCGGCCACCGAAATCATCTTCAGCTCCAGCTTGACGTTGAGGCTTTTTGCCACGGCTTTACAGAAATCGACGTCATAACCCTGGATCTCGCGGGTGGCCGGGTTGGGGAAGCTGAACGGCTCGGCGGTGCCCAGCGTGCCGCAGATCAGCGTGCCTTTTTGCTTGATGTCGGCGAGCTGGTCGGCGGCGGCGGAAAAACTGACTGCCATCAGGACGGCCGTGGTCATGGCGGCGACGGCGGACTGTTTGAGTGTGAACATGATTTCTCCCTTGGTATTAGTGAAATTACTGAGACGGCAATTGAGGTATCAACTGAGATACAGCATCGCGCAGGTGCTGGCAACCCGATTCGATCTGCTCGATCGAAGTGGCAAACGACATGCGCAAATAGGAGGGCTGGCCATAGGAAGCGCCGTCGATGGTGGCGACGCCGGCCTGCTCAAGGAAATACATCATGACATCGACGTCGTTGGCCAGCGTTGCGCCCTGCGGCGTGCGCTTGCCGAGCAAGCCGGCGACATCGACAAAGACATAAAAGGCGCCGTCCGGCGGCAGGCAGGCGAGGCCGGGAATGGCGTTGATCAGCGCGGCAATGCGCGCGCGCCGGCTGCTGAACAAGGCGCGTCCTTGCTGCACGCATTGCTGCGGTCCGGATAGCGCGGTAACGGCGGCGGCCTGGCTCATCGCGCCGGGGCAGGTGGTGCTTTGCGACATCAGCAGCGCCAGCGCTTTCATCAGTTGGCGCGGACCGGCGCCGTAGCCGATGCGCCAGCCGGTCATGGCATAGGCTTTGGAGACGCCGTTGACCACCAGCGTGCGCGCTTGCAAGGCCGGTTCGACCTGCAGCGGCGAGACATGGCGCGCCTCGCCGTAGACGAAGTGTTCGTAGATCTCGTCGGTCATCAGCCAGACTTGCGGATGGCGCATCAGCACGGCGCACAGGTCGCGCAATTCTGCTGCGGTATACACCGCGCCGCTGGGATTGTTGGGCGTGTTCAGCACCAGCCAGCGGGTGCGCGCGGTGATCGCCGCATCCAGTGCGGCGGCGCTCAGCTTGAAGCTGCTGTCAATCCCGCAAGGGACGATTACCGGGGTGCCGCCGTTGATCGCCACCATGTCCGGATACGAGACCCAGTAAGGGGTCGGGATGATCACTTCGTCGCCGTCATTGAGCGTGGCGGCGAAGGCGTTGTAGATGATGTGCTTGGCGCCGTTGCCGACCACGATCTCGTCGATGTGGTAGCTCAGGTGGTTTTCGCGATCGAGTTTGGCGGCAATGGCGGTGCGCAGGGCCGGCGTGCCGGTCGAGCCGGTATAGCGCGTGTGGCCCGATTGCAGTGCGTCGACGCCGGCGGCGATGATGTGCGCCGGCGTGGCGAAGTCAGGTTCGCCGATGGTGAAATCGATGATGCTGCGGCCGGCCGCGCGCAAGGCGTCGACGCGGGCTTTGGCGGCCATGCTGGGCGAGGGTTTGACGGCAGACAGTCGATCTGCCAGAAGCTTGTCCAATTGCGACTCCAGGTAAGAGGAAAAGAGAAGGCGGTAATTACAGGCCGTAAGGCTGCAAGACCTTGTTCAGCCAGGCCTGTTCGACCTTGCCGTTGGCGATCTCGGCCTTGATGGCGTCTTCGATGGCGGCGGTTTGTCGGGCGGCGGCGATCAGCGCGTCGGCCTGCTCGGGAGCGAACGACACCACGCCGTCTTCATCGCCGACCACCAGGTCGCCGGGACGGATCACCTGGCCGCCGATGCTGACCGGCACGTTGATCTGGCCGGGGCCGTTCTTGTAAGGACCGCGATGGCCGATGGCGCGTGCATAACAGGGGAAGTCGGCGTCGTGGAAGGCGGCGCTGTCGCGCACTGCGGCGTCGATCACAAAACCGGCGCAACCGCGTTGCTGGGCGTACAGCATGATCAACTCGCCCACCAGCGCATTGCTGCTGTCGCCACCGCCGTCAACCACCAGCACATGGCCGGGCGACATCATCATCAGCGCCTTGTAGATCAGCAGGTTGTCGCCGGGCCGGGTCTTGACGGTGAGGGCGGTGCCGACCAGCTTGCGCTGCGGATGCAGGCGCTGCAGGCCGCGCACGCCCGACAGGCGCTGCAGGTTGTCGCTCAGGTGCGAGACCACCAGTGCGCGCAAGGCGTCCAGGGTGGCGGCCGGGGCTACCGCGCACGCAGGATGGATCACATAGGGGGATGCAGACATGGAAAATCTCCTCAAGCTCACGTTTTGTGTTTGTTTTGTACCTACTCGTTAGCTGGATAATAGGAGCGCCGAAAAACTAAAAAAAGCGATATTTAATTATCAATTTACATCGCTTTTAGGAATACAATCCACATACTGCACCATCTCAATGCATCGCATTGCCGCCGCCATGTTTTCCTTCAAACAGCTCGAAGCGCTTTACTGGATCGCCACCCTGGGCGGCTTTGCGCCGGCCGCGCGCAAGCTCAACACGACCCAGTCAGCGGTGTCCAAACGCATCAAGGAGCTGGAGAGCAGTTTCGACACGGCCCTGTTCGACCGCGACCTGCGGCAGGCGCGGTTGACCGAAAAAGGCGAGGAATTGCTGCTGGTGGCCAAGCGCCTGCTGGAGCAGCGCGACGCCGCCGTCGAGCAGCTCAGCAAGCCGGAAGTGGTGGAGCGGCGGCTGCGTATCGGCGTCACTGAACTGACCGCCATGACCTGGCTGCCGCGCCTGGTCAAGCAGGTGCGCGAGCACTATCCCAAGGTGGTGATCGAGCCGGATGTGGATTTGAGCGTGAGTTTGCGCGACAAGCTATTGGCCGACGAAATCGACGCCATCATCGTGCCCGACGCGTTTGCCGAATCGCGCTTTTCGACGTTGCCGATGGGCCGCGTCAAGAGCGTCTGGATGGCCAAGCCCGGCTTGCTGCCCGACCGGCGTGTGCTGCGCATGCATGAGCTGGCGCAGCACACCATACTGACGCAGGGCGACAAGTCGGGCACCGGCATCATCTACGACCGCTGGTTCAAGTCGCAGGTGGTGTCGCCGTCCAACTCCATCAGCTGCAGCAGCCTGGTGGCGCTGATTGGCCTGACGGTGTCGGGCATGGGCGTGAGCTACCTGCCGCATCTGTGCCTGCGCTCGCTGATCGAGCGCGGCGCGCTGGAAGTGGTGGAAACCACGCCGGCGCTGCCCGAAATCCCCTACGTCGCGCTCTACCGCGGCGAACGCAAGAGCAACTTCATCTCTTCCATCCTGATGCTGGCGCAAGAGTGCTGCGAGTTTTCCGACTTGTTCCAGATCGAAGACGAAGTGGCCGGCGTCGGCCACGTGCAGGCGGGCGCGTCGCCGTTCTGAAGGTGTAGAAAAGCCGGCAAAATCGTCATTCCGCGATATGTGTTTTTCCGCGTCGCGCATACAATCGGCGTCTTTCACCCGCCCGGGCGCGATGGCCGGCAGTTCTGCCGTCATGCCGCGCCGGCATCAACGGACACACCATGAGCACCACCCTGATACCGGGTAACACCCTGATAACCGCAACCCCTGAAGAAGGCCGGCAACTGGCGATCAAGATGTCGCGTCTGGTCATCAAGACAATCCAGCCGGACGATGCCGTGCGCAGCCGATTGCGCGACGTCTACGCTAACGATGCCACGATGCTGCTCCAGGTCGGGCACGTCGTGGCGACGGAATTCGCCGTGATCGCAGCCGCCAATCATTACTGGCGGCGCTAAGTCACTGACGGCCCGCGCCGCAGGCAACATCAAAACCGCCGCAGCGTATAAAAAATGCCCCTGCAATCATGAGATTGCAGGGGCATTTTCCATGGCGGGCGGCCATCGTCGTTCTGCTCGCGCCTTAGCCGAATTTCACCAGATTCAGCACCGGCAGGGCGCCGCCCGGAAATTGCGCGGCGCGGCCTTCATTGACACCACCGAGGTCAACCGGCGCAAAGCCCAGGCGCGTGATCAGTTCGGCGACGGTCTTCTTGGCGGCGGCGTCCGGCCCGGACAAGAACAACACCCGGCGTCCCCCTTCGGCTTGCGGATCGCCGTCCAGCACCGCCGCCAGCAAATGGTTGAAGGCCTTGACCACCCGTGCCCCGGGCGCAAATTCCGCCACCACGTCGCTGGAAGCGCGGCCACCCAGATCGACAGCCTTGTAGGAAGGCGCTTCAATGGCGTTGTTGGCGTCGATCAGAATACGTTGGTTCCATGGGCCCAGGCCGTTGAGCGCGTCGGGGATGCGGCCCCAGTTGACCGCCAGGAAAACGATGTCGGCTTGCGCCGCTTCCTCGATGCTGACGGCGTTGATCTTTGGTCCGAGCTGGTCGGTCAGGGCGTGCAGCGATTGCGGGCCGCGGCTGTTGGCGATGGATGCGGCGATGCCGTTGCGGGCGAGTTGGCGGGCGATGGCAGTACCGATGGCGCCGGCGCCGATGATGGCGATGTTCATGGGATGTCCTTTCAGGGAACGTGAAAATAAGGGCTTGCTGAGCACGACTATAGGCTGTCGACTTCCCTAGCGTTAGTCATGATGGAATAGAATCACTTTCAAGCATTGCTTGAAACTAAAAACGCAAAGGCGCACCCATGGAAACCCTGGCCAATCTGGAATCGTTCGTCCGCAGCGCCGAGACCGGCAGTTTCTCGTCGGCCGCGCGACGGTTGGCGTTGACCCCGGCGGCGGTCAGCCGCAACGTGGCGCAACTGGAGCGCAACCTGGGCGTGCGCCTGTTCCAGCGCAGCACGCGCGGATTGACGCTGAGCGAGGCCGGCGCGCGCTTCCTGCAGTCGGTGCAAGGCGGCCTTGACAGCATCCAGGGCGCGATTGCCGATATCACCGTCAATGCCGGGCAACCGGCCGGCGTGCTCAAGCTGAGCACCTCGCAAGCCTTGGGGATGGATTATCTTTTGCCGCTGATGCCGGCCTTCCTGGCGCGCTATCCGGCGGTGACGCCCGACTGGTTCTTCGATAACCGGCCGCTCGACCTGATCGCCGGCGGTTTCGATGCCGCCGTCGGCGGCGGCTTTGAGCTGCCGCCCGGCATGGTGGCGCGCGAGCTGGCGCCGGTGCACATCATTGCGGCGGCATCGCCGGCGTTCTTGCGCGGCAAGCGGCTGCCGCGCGATCCTGCCGGCCTGGGCGAATTCGATTGCGTCGCCATGCGCTCACCGCAGAACAACCGGGTGCGCACGCTGACCATGCGCAACAGCAGCGGCGCCGAAATGGCGGCCGTGCAAAAACCGCTGATGCTGTTCAATGATCCCGACGCCGTCTGCCAGGCCACCTTGCTGGGCGTGGGCATCGGGCTGGTGGGCGTATTGCATGCGTTGCCGCACCTGCAGAGTGGTGCGTTGGTGCGCCTGCTACCGGACTGGCATAGCGATGTCGGTCCGCTTTCGCTGTATTTCGCCAGCCAGAAACTGTTGCCGGCCAAGACCCGCGCCTTCGTCGATTTCGTCACCGCATCCTTCCGCGAACAAAAGCTGGCGCAGCGCTTGTCGGCACGGTATTTGCCGACATCGACATTGGCATGATCAGGCGGCCGGCTGCCTTGCGGGGACAAACAGGCAAGTGGGCCTGGTAGTCGGTCAAGGCCGGTCTTGCCGACGCGTAACACAGCCGCAAGCGCAATACGTCATTGCGTTTGCTGCCAAATTGCCATGCCGAAAGCACAGAGGCATAATGGTCCGGACTAAAATGACAAACCATCCGGTTTCAGTCACGTGTTTCCATCGGGAGAAGGCATGCGCAGGCTGAAGGGGAATCAGCATTACTTTCTGGCGCAGTTCCTGCCGCTGGCCGCCATGGTGCTGGCGGCGGCAGCTTTCCTCTATCACAGCCGCATTGACGCCGAACTGCGCCGCCTGCAGCTGGATCAGCGTGAACGTGTGGCGCTGGGCGCCGCCTCGTTGACCAATGACCTCGATGCACCGCTGCGCCATCTCAGCATCCTGACCGGCGAGGCGCCGATCGCGCGGGCGCTCAGCGATCCTTCCGCGGCCAACCTGGCGAGCATGGAGGACAGTTTTTCCACGCTGATGCTGCGCAATCCGTTCTACGACCAGATCCGCTGGATTGATCAGGACGGCATGGAAAAAGTGCGCATCAACATGAGCAGCACCGGGCCCGTCGTGGTGCCTGCGATTGGTCTGCAAAACAAGAAGGACCGACCTTACTTCACCGACACCATGGCGCTGCCGCGTGGCGAGATGCTGGTGTCGCCGATGGACCTCAACGTCGAAAACAGCAGGATAGAAATCCCGCACAAGCCCACCGTGCGCCTGGCCGTACCGGTCTTCACCAGCGCCGGGCAGGCGCGCGGGATCCTGATCATCAATGTGCTGATGGCGCCGTTGCTGGAACGCTTCTCCAACCAGGTCGAACGCGGCACCAACCGCGCCATGCTGCTCAACGGCGAGGGCTATTGGCTCTACAGCACCAACACGGCCGATGAATGGGCCTTCATGTTCAAGCGCGACGACCGCATGTCGCGCGACTTTCCCGAGATCTGGAAACTGATGCAGGCGCAGGCCACCGGCAATCTGATCGGCGATAACGGCATCTGGTCGTGGCAACGGGTCGACATCGACAGCAATACCGGTCGTTACGGCCTGCACCAGCAATCGCCGTGGACCGTGGCGCTGTACCTGCCGCAAAAGCGTGTGATGGTCGACAGCTACCGCATCCTGACGCGGCTGGCCTGGTTCGTGGCCCTGATCTTGCTGGCGCTGGCGCTGCTGAGCTGGCAACTGGCGACCAATCGCCGCCGCCGCGAACTGGCGGTGCATGAGCGGCTCAAGACGGAAGCTGAACTGACTGCCAGCGAAGAACGCGTGGCCGATCTGCTGCAGCATCAGGAAACCCGCTCCATGCTGGCATCGATTGTGGCCTCCTCCGACGACGCCATCATCGGCACCGGGCTGGACGACGTCATCAATAGCTGGAACCCCGGCGCTGAAAAACTGTTCGGTTACCTCGCCCACGAAATGCTCAACCAATCGGCCTATATGCTGGTGCCGCTGGAACGCAGCGAGGAAGCGCGTCGGCTCGTCGAACAGATCATGCAGGGCGAGACCGTGGTCAACTTCGAAACCGCACGCTGGCACCACGACGGCCGCCTGCTGGATATTTCAGTGACGGTGTCGCCTATCCTGGACGGCGAGAAGAACATCGTCGGCACCTCCTATATCGCGCGCGACATCACCGAGCGCAAGCGCCTGGAAAAGGAACTGAGCCAGTATCGCCAGCGCCTCGAAGGACTGGTTGAGCAACAGACCAAGAATCTGGTCGAGGCCAACCGCAACCTTGAGCTGGCGCTGTCGCGCGCGGAGTCGGCCACGCGCGCCAAGAGCAGCTTCCTGTCCAACATGAGCCATGAAATCCGCACGCCGATGAACGCTGTGCTGGGGCTGACCTATTTGCTGGAAAGGACCGCGCTCAACGCCGACCAGCGCGACCTGGTGCGCAAGATCATCACCGCCGGACATTCGCTGCTGGGCATCATCAACGACATCCTCGACGTCTCCAAGATTGAAGCCGGCCGGCTCGAAGTCGAACACGTACCGTTCCGCCTCAGCGCGGTGCTGGAAAACGTCGTCAACATCACCGCGCCGAATATCGGCGAGAAAGACGTCGAGCTGGTGGTCGGCTTCAACGATGTCGGCATCGAGCATCTGTACGGCGACGCCTTGCGGCTGGAGCAGATCCTCACCAACCTCACCAGCAACGCCATCAAGTTCACCGCCCACGGCGAGATCAGCATCCACGTCGCCGTGCTCAGTGAAGCCGGCGACCAGGTGATGCTGCGCTTCGCCGTGACCGACAGCGGCATCGGCATTCCCCAGGATCGTCAACAAGACATCTTCCACGCTTTCACCCAGGAAGATACCTCCACCACACGCCGTTACGGCGGCACCGGCCTCGGCCTGACCATTTGCCGCCACCTGGTGCAGCTGATGCATGGCGAACTCGGCGTCATCAGCGAATCGGGCAAAGGCAGCCAGTTCTGGTTCATGCTGCCATTCCAGACCATGTCCCACGTCGCCGAGACGCAGCCGGTCGATGGCCCGCTGACGGTGCTGGTGGCCGACGACAACGCCACCGCGCGCGCCATGCTGTCCGACACCATCAAGTCCATGGGCTGGCAGGTCGACACCGTGGAGTCGGGTGAAGACGCGATCTCCAAGACCATGGTGCGCTTGCGTCACAACCTGACGTACGACATCTTCCTGCTCGACTGGCGCATGCCCGGCATGGACGGCCTGATGGCGGCCAAGGCGATCCGCGAGGCGTCCTCGCCGCACAGCCAGCCGCCCATCGTCATCATGGTTACCGCCTACGCACGCGAGGACGTGATGAACTCGCCGCATGCCGAGTTGCTTGACGCCGTCATCACCAAGCCGGTGACGCCGTCGACCCTGTACAACACCATCATCCACGTGCGCCAGCGCCGCACTGACGAACGCAGCACGCTCAACAGCATGGCGCGCGGCGCCGGTGCGCCGGCCGGTATGGCCGGTGATGACCGCATCACCGGCGTGCGCGTGCTGGTGGTCGACGACAGCGAAATCAACCGTGAAGTTGCCAAGCGCATCCTGGAAGCGGACGGCGCCGACGTCGTCGCCGTCGGCGACGGCAACGAAGCCGTGGACTGGCTGCGCGAGCATGCGCAAGAGATCGACCTGGTGCTGATGGATATCCAGATGCCGGTCATGGACGGCTACACCGCCACCCACGAGATCCGCGAGACTTTGCAGTTGCGCGACTTGCCCATCATCGCGCTGACCGCCGGTGCTTTTAAAGCGCAGCAGGAGGCGGCGATGGCGGCCGGCATGAACGGTTTCCTGTCCAAGCCCTATAACGTCGAGCAGATCATTTCGGTGGTGCGCCAGCACATCGCCCACCTCTCTGCCGCGGAGCTTGAACGACGCCGCCAGGCCAAGCCGGCCTACGCTTCGGCATCCGTGATCACGACCTATCCGACTACGGTCGAGACGGTGGTGCGGGCGACGCCGGGGCTCGATGTTGCGGTCGGCCTGGAAGCCTGGGGCAGCAAGGAGGTCTATGGCAAATTCCTCGGCAAGTTTGCCGAGCAATATGAAAAAACCGGCAGCGAAATCCTGGCGCATATCCAGGCCGAGGAACTGACCCAGGCCAAGACCCTGGCGCACAAACTGCGCGGCAGCGCCGGCACCTTGGCGCTGAGCGACGTGCATCGCCTGGCCGGCGAACTGGAAGCCCTGCTGTCCGGCCAGGCGGCGGCCTCGGATTGCAAGGTCAAGGCTGCCGAACTGGACGCCGCCTTGCACCTCGCACGGCGCGCCATCGCCGACTACACCGGTGTGCCCGAGTGACATGCTGACAACGGCATCTGCGCGTCGTCGCCTACCCGGCTCTGCGCTTTCGGTTAAGCTGGCGTCTGCCGCGCCGATACGGGACGGCCGGCATTACTCAATCAGGAATACAGGGGAACGCGTTGTCTGTGATGGAACAGAAGGAATTGGAACTGCTGGCGGAAGTCGCCACAGTTGGCAAGATTGATGCCGTACCGATGATACTGGATGTAGTCTGCCGCACCACCGGCATGGGCTACGCCGCAGTGGCGCGCGTCACCAAGGAACGCTGGATCGCTGCCGGCGTGCTCGACAAGATCGCGTTCGGCCTGCCGGTCGGCGGCGAACTCAAGGTCGAGACCACCATCTGCGATGAGATCCGCGCCAGCGGCGAGCTGGTGGCCATCGACAACGTCGCCGAAGATCCGCGCTTTTGCGGGCACCACACGCCCCGGATGTACGCGCTGCAAAGCTATATCTCGGTGCCGATCTACTGGCGCGACAAAGAATTCTTCGGCACGCTGTGCGCGATCGATCCGAAGCCGGCCAGGGTGCAGTCGGAAGAGGTCATCAATACCTTCAAACTATTCGCCCAACTGATCGGCGCCCACCTCGACAATCTCGAACGCGCGGAAGCGAGCGAGGCGGCCTTGCTGAGTTCGCAACAGGCCGCCGACCTGCGCGAACAATTCATTGCCATCCTCGGCCATGATTTGCGCAACCCGCTCACCGCCATCACACTGGCCGCACGCCTATTGCGCGCCCGTTCTACCGAAGAGAACCTGAAAACCGTCACCCAGATCGAGCAGAGCGCCAAACGCATCTCCGGCCTGGTCGACAACATGCTGGATTTTTCACGCGCCCGGCTGGGCGGCGGCTTTGTGCTCGACAAGACTGCCGACAACGCGTTGCGCAAGGATCTTGAGCAAGTCATCGCCGAATTGAGTGCAGTCTGGCCCGAACGCAAGATCGACGCGGATTTCGCGCTCAGCGCGGCGGTGCACTGCGACAGCGCGCGCATCGGCCAGATGCTGTCCAACCTGGTGGCCAATGCGCTGACTCACGGCGCCAGGAACGGCCCTGTGGTTGTCAGCGTGAGCGGCGACGCCGACCATTTCGAGCTGCGCGTGCAAAACCAAGGTATCCCGATTGCGCCGGACGTGCAACGACGCTTGTTCCAGCCTTTCGTACGCGGCGACGAGCGCCAGGAGAAAAACAGCCTCGGCCTCGGCCTGGGTCTGTTCATCGCGGCAGAGATCGCGCGCGCCCACGGCGGCCAATTGCGCGTCAACTCGGATGCGCACCACACGGTATTCACCTTCCGCATGCAGACCACGACCGGCTAAGGCTGGCCCCGGTTCACAGGACAGTTTCCCGGCACCATCCACCATCCACCATCCACCGACTCGGACGATATTGACCCCATGACGCAACTCGTAATCGCCGCCGCGCAAACCATTTCCGTGACCGGCGATATCGCTGCCAACCTCGCGCGCCACGGCGACTTCATCGCGCTGGCCGGCCGCCACGGCGTGCAGTTGCTGGTGTTTCCCGAGCTGTCGCTGACCGGTTACGAACTCAAACTCGCCGCTGAACTGGCGTTGCATCCCGATAGTCCGTTGCTGCACGGCTTGCAGCAGCAGGCTGCTGACCTGGGTGTGCTGGCCGTAGTCGGCGTGCCGCTGCTCGACCAGGACGAGCGTTGCACGATCGGTGCGGTGGTGCTGGGCGGCGCCGATGGCCCGGCGACGTACGCCAAGCAGCATCTGCATGGCGACGAGCAACGCTATGTTGTCGCCGGCAAGAGCAACACTTACCTTGCCGTGCAAGATGCCCGCGTGGCGCTGGCGATCTGTGCCGACATCACGCATCCCGAACACGCGGCGCAAGCGGCTGCCGCCAAGGCCGACCTGTATGTCGCCGGCATGGTGCTGACCGCCAACGGCTACCACGCCGAAACACAGCTCTTGCAAGGCTATTCGGCCAAGCACGGCATGGGCGTGCTGATGGCCAACCACGGTGGTGCCACCGGCGGCTGGAATGTTGTCGGCCGCAGCGGCGTCTGGGTTGACGGGAAGCTGCTTATCGCTGCACCCGGCGATGGCGAGTGCCTGGTGATTGCCAGACGCGACGCCGGCCGCTGGTCCGGCGCGGTGGCGACACCCGCTTAAGCAGCTCGGCAAGGCAGTTGGGCAGTTATCGCATCGGACGCCAACGGTGTCCTACAAGCGGGAAAATCCGGTAAATTTATGCGTTCGGCGAGAACTGAACAGGCCCATGCTCGTCGAAGCTATCGAGTATAATTTTCGCGATTTCTCAAAAGAAATATAAAAAAATCCCGATGGCCATGTCACCCGGTCATGCCACTTTCCCTTGTTATTGAAGACGGAGTTCGCCGTGCCAGGTTCTGCCATGCAAACTGATGAACGGATCAATGCCATGCAAGCCCGCGCTCAGGGCGCGTTTTCCGGACCGCCGCTGCCGCCGGGACCGTTGGTCGGTTTTGCCATCGCCATCCTGGCGGTGCTCCTGATCGCTGTTTTCTCTTACCGTTCGCTGGATGCGCGCGAGAGCGCTGCAACCTTGGTTACGCACACCATCGAAGTGCGCGGCCAACTGCAAATGGTGGTGTCCGGCCTGAAAGACGCGGAAACCGGCCAGCGCGGCTACCTGCTGACCAACGCCGAGAGTTATCTCACGCCCTATCTCAACGCCAAGGCCGCGCTGCCCAATCAATTGGCCAGGTTGCGCGCGTTGGTGAGCGACAGCCCGGAACAGTTGCAGCGCCTTGACACGGTGGTGTCGCTGGCCAAGGTCAAGATGGATGAGCTGGACGAAACCATCGAGCTGCGCCGCAGCAAAAACGTCGAAGCGGCACTGGAAGTGGTGCGTAGCGACCGCGGCAAGTTGGCCATGGATCGCCTGCGTACCGTGATCGAGCAGATGGAAAACCACGAACGCGCCCTGTTGGCCAACCGCCAGGAAGAATGGCAAGAGGCGGTCGGTTTTTCGTCTGCGGTTACTACCGGCGGCTCGGTGCTGTTGCTGGTGCTGATCGCGATTGCGGCGGTGATCACTTCGCGCGACTACCGTGCGCGTGAAGTGCAGGTCTGGATGCGCGCCGGCCAGCTCGGCCTGAGCCAGCGCCTGCAAGGCGAGCAGCGCCTGGACCTGCTGGGCGCCAATGCGCTGGCGTTCCTGAGCGAGTATCTGCAGGCCCAGGTCGGCGCCATGTATATCAAGGACGAAGGCAGCGGTTTCCGTCGTTTCGGCGCTTACGCGCTGGCGCCCGACAGCGGCCACGCCTTGCTGCAGCCGGGCGACGGCTTGCTGGGGCAAGCGGCCAAGCTGAACCAGGCCATGCACGTGCGCGATGTGCCGGCTGGCTATTTGCCGGTGACGTCCAGCCTCGGCCAGGCCAGGCCGCAAGAGTTGCTGATCGTGCCGGCCAGCGTTGACGGCCATGTCCAGGCGATGGTCGAGCTGGGCTTCTTCCGCGCCGTGCGTCCGGCCGAAATGGAATTGCTGGAGCGTATCGCCGAGATGATCGCGGTCGCGGTGCGTTCCTCCAAGGACCGCACGCGCCTGGAAGAATTGCTGGAAGAAACCCAGCGCCAGGCCGAAGAACTGCAAACGCAGGAAGAAGAACTGCGCGTCAACAACGAAGAGCTGGAAGAGCAGGGCAATGTGCTCAAGGCCTCGCAGTTCCGCCTTGAAACCCAGCAGGCCGAGCTCGAAGAAACCAATTCCCAGCTCGAAGAGCAGGCGCAATTGCTGGAAGCGCAAAAGGACGACCTGTCCAGGGCGCAAGAGATCCTGCTGGAAAAAGCCGGCGAGCTGGAACGCTCGAATCAGTACAAGAGCGAGTTCCTCGCCAACATGAGCCACGAGCTGCGCACGCCGCTCAACTCGACGCTGATCCTGGCCAAGCTGCTGGCCGACAACAAGGACGGCAACCTGACCGGCGAGCAGGTGCGTTTCGCCCAGACCATTTCTTCGGCCGGCAACGACTTGCTGGCGCTGATCAACGACATCCTCGACTTGTCGAAGATGGAAGCCGGCAAGATCGACATCCTGTCCGAGCCGGTGGCGCTGGACAAACTGAGCGACGAGCTGCAAGCCACCTTCAAGCCGAGCGCACAGCAAAAAAACCTGCAATTCAAGACCATCATCGAAGCCGGCGCGCCGGCGCATGTCGATACCGACGCCCAGCGCCTGGGGCAGATATTGAAGAACCTGTTGTCCAACGCGCTCAAATTCACCGACAAGGGCGAAGTCACGCTGACGATTTACGCAGTGGCCAACGGCAGGGTCGCCTTCTCGGTGCGCGACACCGGCATCGGCATCGCGCCCGACCAACATCACTTCATCTTCGAAGCCTTTCGCCAGGCTGACGGCAGCACCCATCGCAAATACGGCGGCACCGGTCTCGGCCTGTCGATTTCGCGCGACCTGGCGCGCTTGCTGGGCGGCGACATCCAGGTGCAGAGCAAGCCCGGCGAAGGCAGCATCTTCACGTTGGTGCTGCCAGCGGTGTATGTGGCGGTCGAACCGCAACACACCCACCTGGCCGCGCCTGCCGCACGCCTGAGCGCGACGGCGCCGGCGAGAAGTGTGCCGGTATCGCTGCCGGCGGCCTTTGCCAGCACCGAAGTACTGTCGCCCGCCAGCGCACCGGGATCGTTGCAAGCGATCGCCATGGACGACGACCGCACCCGCCTCGAGCCGGGTGCCCGCCTGATCCTGGTGATCGAAGACGACACCGCGTTTTCGCTGATCCTGCGCGATCTCGCGCATGAAATGGGCTTCCAGTGCATCGTCACGCATGCCGCCAATGAAGGCGTGGCGGCGGCCGCCATGTACCACCCGAGCGCCATCGTGCTCGACATGAACCTGCCCGACTTCTCCGGCCTCGGCGTGCTCGACCAGATCAAGCGCAACCCGGCGACGCGGCATATCCCGGTGCACGTGGTGTCGGTGGCCGACTACGTCCAGGAGGCCATGGAGCGCGGCGCCGTCGGTTACGCGCTCAAGCCGGTGCAGCGCAAGGAACTGATCGACGCCTTCAAGAAGCTCGAAGCCAAGTTCTCGCAAAGCCTGCACCATGTGCTGGTGGTGGAAGACGACGCCCGCCAGCGTGAAAGCATCGGCCATTTGCTCGGCACCAAGGACATCAACATCGTCGGTGTCGAAAACGCCGCAGACGCGCTCACCCAGCTGCAATCGACCACCTTCGATTGCATGATCATGGATCTCAACCTGCCCGACCTGAGCGGCTATCAATTGCTGGAAAAAATGGCACAGAAAGAGGACGTCGCCTTCCCGCCGGTGATCGTCTACACCGGCCGTTCGCTGACCGCCGAAGAAGAGCAGAAGCTGCGCCGCTTCTCACGCTCCATCATCATCAAGGATGCGCGTTCGCCTGAGCGCCTGCTCGATGAAGTGACGCTGTTCCTGCATCAGGTGGAAACCACCTTGCCGCCGGAAAGCCAGCGCTTGCTGAAGGTGGCGCGCGACCGCGAGACGGTGTTCGAAGGTCGCCGCATCCTGGTGGTGGAAGACGACGTGCGCAACATCTTTGCACTGTCGAGCGTGCTCGAACCCAAGGGCATGAAGATACAGATCGCCCGCAACGGCATCGAAGCGCTGGCGGCGCTGGAGCGCAGCCTGGCCTCGCCCGCCGACAATGTCGACCTGGTGCTGATGGACATCATGATGCCCGAGATGGACGGCATGACCGCCATGCGCGAGATCCGCAAGCGTGCCGAGTGGAAGCGTCTGCCTATCATCGCGCTGACCGCCAAGGCCATGAAGGACGACCAGGAAAAATGCCTGGCCGCCGGCGCCAACGACTACATCGCCAAACCACTGGATGTGGAAAAACTGCTGTCACTGGTACGTGTATGGATGCCCAAATAACGACCGACGCGCGCGTGCCCAACGGCCATTTCGATATCGAGATGCAGTTGCTGCTGGACGCCGTCTATCTCAAGTACCACTGCGATTTCCGCGGCTATGCGGGAGCTTCGATGAAGCGCCGCCTGACCGCGGCGATGACGCGCTTTCGTTGTGACACGCTGTCGCAATTGCAGGACAAGGTCTTGCACGAGCCGGAAGTATTTCCGCAGCTGATGGATTACCTGACGGTGCAGGTCAGTGACATGTTTCGCGACCCCGGCTATTTCCGTTCGCTGCGCGAGAAGGTGATTCCGCTGCTGCGCACTTATCCCTCTCTGAAGATCTGGGTGGCCGGTTGCAGCGCCGGCGAAGAAGTGTATTCGCTGGCGATCTTGTTGCGCGAAGAAGGCTTGCTCGAACGCGCGCTGATCTACGCCACCGACATCAATCCGACCGCGCTGAAAAAAGCCGAGGCGGGGGTCTACGAACTCGAGCGCATCGCCGGCTTCAGCGCCAATTACCAGAAGGCCGGCGGCAGGACTTCGCTGTCCGATTACTACACCGCCGCCTATGGCCGCGCAGTATTCGATAAATCCTTGCGCCAGCACATCGTGTTTTCCGACCACAGCCTGGCCACCGACAGCGTGTTCGCCGAAATGCACCTGGTGTCTTGCCGCAATGTGCTGATTTATTTCAATCGCCAGTTGCAGGAACGCGCGCTCGGCCTGTTCCGTGAATCGCTGTGTCGCAAGAGTTTCCTCGGACTGGGCGCGAAAGAATCGCTGCGCTTTTCCAGCCACGCCGAGGCGTTCGACGAGATCGTGCGCGAAGACCGCATCTTCCAGAAAAAGAACCTGCTATGAACGCCATCGATACGCTCGCCGGCCGCATCGACGCGATCGTCATCGGCGCTTCGGCCGGCGGGGTCGACGCCTTGTCGACGCTGCTGCCGGCCTTGCCTGCGGGCGCCGCGGCCAGCACCTTTGTGGTGTTGCATCTGCCGCGCGAACGGCCCAGCCTGCTGGTCAACATCTTCGCCCCCAAATGTGCGCAGCCGGTGCGCGAAGCGCAGGACAAGGAGCCGATAGAACGCGGCGTCATCTATTTCGCGCCGCCCGATTATCATTTGCTGGTCGACGCAGGGCCGCAGCTGGCATTGTCGGCCGATGAACCGGTCAACTATTCACGGCCGGCGATCGATGTCCTGTTCGAATCGGCGGCGGATTACTATGGCGAACGCCTGCTTGGCATCATCCTCACCGGCGGCAACCACGACGGTGCGGCGGGTTTGCAGGCGGTGCGCCAGGCCGGCGGCATGAGTATCGTGCAACAGCCCAGTGAGGCGCAGGCGCCGTTCATGCCAGAACTGGCGCTGCGCCAGGGCGAAGTTGATGCGGTACTGACCGTGGCGCAGATCGCCACGCTGCTGCGGACCTTGGCGGGTGGAGAAAAAAATGCATAAATCAGACAAGGAACAGATGTTACCCCGCGTGAAATTCTTGCTCGTCGACGATCTCGACGAAAACCTGCTTGCCCTGTCGGCCTTGCTCAGGCGTGACGACGTCGAGTTGCTGCAGGCACGCTCCGGTTTGGAAGCGCTCGAATACCTGCTGGTGCACGACGTTGCGCTGGCCTTCATCGACGTGCAGATGCCCGACATGGACGGTTTTGAGCTGGCCGAACTGATCCGCGGCAGCGAGCGTACGCGCCACGTGCCGCTGATTTTCGTGACGGCCGGCGTGCGCGATGAGCGGCGCCTGTTCAAGGGATATGAAACCGGCGCGGTGGATTTCCTGTACAAGCCGATCGAACCGCACATCCTGCGCAACAAGGCCGAAGTGTTTTTCCAGCTGTATCGCCAGAAGCAGCAACTGGCGCTGGAGTTGCACGAGCGCACCGAGACCTTGCGGCTCAATGAAATGTTCGTTGCGATATTGGGCCACGACTTGCGTAATCCGCTTGGTGCGATCCTGACTGCGGCGACGCTGTTGCAGCGTTCGCTCAAAGAAGACATCAACCAGAAAGCCACCACGCAAATCCTCAACAGTGGCAAGCGCATGGGACGCCTGATCGACGACATGCTCGACCTGGCGCGGGCGCGCCTGGCCGGGGGCATCGCGCTGACGCGCACGCCGATGCGGCTCGATGAAGCGGTGCAACGCGTGGTGCAGGAATTCCAGGCCGGCTTTCCGCATTGCCGTATCGAGACGCGCGTGGAAGGCGACATGGCCGGCGAATGGGATGCCGATCGCCTGGCGCAAGTCGCCGCCAACCTGATCGGCAACGCCGCGCGCCATGGCGACAACGCCGAGCCGGTGCAGGTGCATATCGACGGCACCGGCGCCGACGCCGTCATCTTTACGGTCGCCAATGCCGGCACCATTCCGCCGCAAGTCTTGCCGGACATCTTCAACCCCTTCCGTGGCGGTCATCGCCAGGAAGGGCAGGGCGGGGGGCTCGGCCTGGGCCTGTATATCGTCGAACAAATCGTCAGCGCCCACTGCGGCGAGATCGACGTGCAGTCGGCCGATGGCCGTACTGCATTCACCGTGAAGGTGCCGCGCAAATGCGACGGCAGCCGCAATGCCGCTTACGGCAGCTGGGCTCACGCCGGCGGCGAGCGCCGCGATGGTCGCGAAGACGGCTGGCGTTCGCTGAACTGACGCACAGGGCCTCGCTGCGACTGTTCCATCATGGATGTCGACACCTCCACCCCGCGCACGCTGGCCGGCCGTTGCCTGGGTTCGCTCAGCACTTTCATCAGTTCCGCCAACGCGTTGAGACTACGTGGGAATCCTGTGTAGGCATACATCTGCACCAGAACTTCTTTCGTTTCGCTGATGGTTAATTCCGCGTCCAGTCCCTCTTTGAGAGCGACATTCAATTGCGGGAGATTGCCCATTGCTGTAAATGCAGCGATGGTCGGTATTGCTTCCTGTCTGGTGGACAGATTTTGCCTAGGCGTCATCGTCTTTGATTCCTCGGCTTCTACCGTGAAGGGTGCATTGAACATGCTGAGTGCAATAGCCGTGACGGCTCTCCCCGCAACGCCGGCAAAGCCACCTTTGAAGGTTGGTGAATAGGGAATGGGTTTTGCAATTTTCATCATCCATTTTCCTCGAAGGCAAATAGACGGCTCAATCAATAACCACAGCGCCGGACAAATATTGTTCGTCCGTGACCGGCTCCATCCACTCGACGTTCTTTCCGTCTTGTAATTCAGTGATGGCGACATGCGTCATCGAAGTGGTTTCTGTGGCACCGTGCCAATGGCGCTTTTGGCAAGGGCACCAGACCACATCGCCCGCGCGAATTTCAGTTCGAGGGCCACCTTCACACTGTGTCCAGCCGACGCCATTGGTGACTATCAATGTCTGGCCAAGAGGATGGGTGTGCCAGACTGTACGAGCGCCGGGTTCAAAAGTGACAATGGCGCCGCCACTGCGTGCAGGTTCTTCGGCTTGGAAGAAACTGTCAATACGGACTGCGCCGGTGAAAAAATGCGCGGGACCTTTGGCCGAGGGCTTTGAACCGTTGCGTGTCATGTTCATGACAAATCCTTTAAGTTGAGGTTTCTGCTGTCAATGCAGGAAGTGTAAGGAACAAATCATTCGTTGATTAGTAGGGACAAACTGCATGCACTTGTGGCTATAATTCACCAATGAGCGCTGAAAATCTGAACGACCTCCAAGTTTTCGTGGTGGTTGCCCGCGAACGAAGTTTTACCCGCGCGGCAGCAAAACTCGGCGTATCCCGGTCAACACTCAGCCATGCCATGCTCGGACTTGAGGCGAGACTGGGTATCCGGCTGTTGACGCGTACCACACGAAGTGTGGCCACCACCGAAGCGGGGACACGCTTGCTGGCGACTCTTGGCCCGCGACTCGACGAAATTGAAAGTGAACTGGCTTCGTTGACCGCCCTACGGGATAAACCCGCGGGCACTGTGCGTATCACTGCTCAGGACCACGCAATCGTGACGGTGCTATGGTCCACATTAATTCCCTTGTTACATGAACATGCCGATATTCATCTTGAATTGAGCGTGGACTATGGGCTGGTCAACATCGTGGCCCAGAATTTTGATGCAGGCATTCGCACGGGTGATTTGGTGGAAAAGGACATGATTGCAGTTCGCATTGCGCCTGAGTTGCGCATGGCAGTGGTGGGAACGCCAAAATATCTGGAAGGGAAAACCAGGCCCGTGACACCACGCGATTTGACTGACCATCGATGCATCAATCTGCGTCTTCCCACCTACGGTGGTTTATATGCCTGGGATTTTGAAAGGGATGGTCAATCCACCAGTGTTCGGGTGGCAGGGCAAACGGTATTCAACAATACCTTCCTGATGCTGCAAGCTGCACTTGATGATTTGGGGCTAGCCTATTTGCCGTTGGACCTGGTTGAAGCGCATATCGAAGATGGTAGACTCCTGCCGGTCCTGAAAGAGTGGTGGCCGCGGTTCCCCGGATACCATTTGTTTTACGCCAATCGCCGTCAAATTTCCCCGGCACTCTCCTTGGTCATCGAGGCATTGCGACATCAGGCGTAATGATGGCATTAAGAAACATGCAAGTTATCAGCGCGATGTCAGCAACCTGCCAGAACCAGAAGCTCCGGACAGAACACCACTCCACGATAACAACGCATGTACAGTGCGCCCCACCTAACTCTTAACCCCGCCTCTATATTCCTGGCCTAGGCTGTGCAAAGTGTCGGCGTACCCATTGCTCACACGCAGTCCATAGCAGCGGCGCCCCTCTCTCAATAACGGGACCATACCGGGACAAGACCTGTTCTAGTGAAACACCGTTCTCTGTCCAGGTGCCGCCGCCGGTGAAGATGTTGATGAGGAGCGGTTGAAAGCGATCCAGCGCCTTGGCGAACTGCGCGTCTTCTGTCTCGCCCCGCTCAAATTCCTGCCATAAGCTCAGAAGTTGATCACCTTGAGGCTGGGGCAACAGGCCAAACAATCTTACCGCCGCGCTGGCTTCTTGTTCCGCCTGCACCTCTGAGGAAGAGCCGCCATGAATGGGGAAGTCGCCGACATCAATCTCGACAATGTCGTGCAGCAAGAGCATTTGTATAACGCGACTTGCATTCACCGGTGCGCGCGCATACGCATTCAATATCAAGGCATACATCGCCAGGTGCCAGGAATGCTCAGCGGAGTTTTCTTTCCGGCTTTTGTCGAGCAGCGGTGATTGCCGTACAACGGCCTTCAGGCGATCGATTTCTCTTAGAAATCCCAACTGTTGTTCCAATATGGCCAATTCCATCGTCTTCTCACATGCAAACAGGATTTCAAGATTATACAAAGCGATGCAGGATGGAGAATCTGAGCAGGCCGAGCTGGGCAGTTGGTTCGACGACGATGGAAAAGTAGCTGCGGCAACGAGTTAGCGCTATCGCTTCAAAACTTTCCTGATAAAGTTCGTTCTGGCTGGACCGCATGTCAGGCATCGGTCATTGAAGGACGCCTGATGCGGTTTTTTGCCATTCCCTCCCTATCTTGTCCGAGTGCACCATGTCAAGCAGACCATCTCCCGAACAACGACGCGAACTAGGCAGTTTTCTGAGCAGTCGACGCGCTCGTCTCCAGCCTGAAGAATACGGCCTGCCAAAAGGTCCGCGCCGTACGCCGGGACTGCGTCGTGAAGAGGTGGCGGTGCTCGCCGGCGTCAGCGTCAGCTGGTACACCTGGCTGGAGCAAGGGCGGGAAATTCAGCCGTCTGCCGATGCCTTGCGCAGGATTTCGAAAGTCCTCAAGCTCGATCCGATTGAGTCCACCCATCTGTTCGCGCTGTCGTCCCGTGAAGCACCGGCCGTAGCGACCGGCGGGCGCCTTAGCGACGGCTTGGAAATGCTGGTGCGCGCCATCCATGTGCCGGCCTATGTGCGCAACACCCGCCTGGACATCCTCGCCTGGAATGATCCGATCGCCGATCTGTTCGTCGACTACGGCCTGTTGCAAGCTCACGAACGCAATACGCTGCGCCTGCTATTCCTTTATCGTCCTTATCGCACCCAGATCCTCGATTGGGAGCAGATGACGCGCGGCATGATCTCGACATTTCGCGCGGCACGCGCCCAGGCGCAGGACAAGGCGCCATTCGACAGCCTGATTGCCGAGCTGAACGAGTTAAGTCCGGAGTTTCGCGCATGGTGGCAAGACACCAACGTGAAGGGTTTCGACGAGGGGGCAAAACGGATGCGGCTCTCCTCGGGTGACATTACCGGCTTTACCTATGTGGCGTTGACGCCGGCGGGGCGGCCGGACTTGTCGTTGGTCACCTACATCCCCACGCCGACATCCAGTGAGTGCGACTCATAGGATAACAACACGCCTTCTTGAGGTTGTCGTGATTGCCTAAAGTGACGTCAGAGCAGTTCTTGAACACTGCTCTTTCATCTCACGGAGGCAATACATGTCGCAACTCAATACCACTCCCGCTGCCGGCGCAGTCTCCCGTAACCCTGCCAGCGGCGAACTGATCGCCACCTACGCCTTCCAGACACCGGCCGAGGTGGAACGCCTGCTCGACGACAACGCCGCCGCCTTCCGCATGTGGCGCGCCACTCCGATGAGCGAGCGCGTCGGGACCTATCGCCGTCTCGCCGCCGCCCTGCGTCAAAATGCGGAAAACCTGGCGGCCACCATTACCGCCGAGATGGGCAAGACCCTGGGTGCGGCGCGCGCAGAAGTCGAAAAATGCGCCGCCACCATTGACTGGATTGCCGAACACGGTCCGGCCATCCTCGCGGATGAGCCGGTCGCGGTAGACGGCAACGACCAGGTGCACGTGTCCTATCTGCCCATCGGCAGCATCCTGGCCGTCATGCCATGGAACTTCCCGCTATGGCAGGTGGTGCGTGCCTCAGGCCCGGTCATGTTATCCGGCAACGGTTTCATCCTCAAGCATGCCCCCAATGTGATGGGCTCGGCGTACGCCCTGCAGCATATGTATGAACTCGCCGGCTTCCCCACAGGCCTGTTCACCAACCTGAATGCCGACAATGACACCGTCGCCCACGTGATCGAAGATCCGCGCGTGGCAGCCGTCACGCTCACCGGCAGCATGCGTGCCGGCGCTGCGGTCGCAGCCCTGGCCGGCAAAGCGCTCAAGAAGAGTCTGCTGGAACTCGGCGGTGTGGATGCCTTCATCGTGCTGGCCGACGCCAATATCGATCTGGCCGTGAAAGCGGCAATCGAGGCGCGCTTCCAGAACGCCGGCCAGGTCTGTCTCGCGGCCAAGCGCTTCATTCTTGAAAAACCTGTCGCTGCCGAATTCACCCGCAAATTTGTCGCAGCCGCCGGCCAGTTGAAAGCCGGCGATCCGCGCGACCCTTCCACCACACTGGGCCCGATGGCGCGCAAGGATTTGCGCGACGAACTGCACCATCAGGTCGAACGCACGCTGGCAGCCGGCGCCACCTTGCTGCTGGGCGGTCACAAGATCGAAGGTCCCGGCAACTTTTATGCGCCGACGGTGCTGGCCGATGTCAGGCCGGGCATGGCGGCGTTCGACGAAGAAACCTTCGGCCCGGTGGCCGCCATCACGGTCGCGGAAGATGCGGAGCACGCCGTTGAACTGGCCAACACCAGTGAATACGGACTGGGCGGCAGCGTCTGGACCCGCGACGTTGTCCGCGCCCAACGCATTGCGCGTCGCCTGGAAACCGGCGGCGTCTTCATCAACGGTTTTTCTGCATCGAACCCGCGCATTCCCGTGGGCGGCGTCAAGAAGAGCGGATATGGCCGCGAGCTGTCGCATTTCGGCTTGCGCGAGTTCACCAACGCCCAGGCCGTATGGGCCAAGAGCGTTGCTTGATGCGCACCGCTTGAAAGATATCCAGCCAGCCATTTGGTTTTTACAGTTTTTCCAATGTCGTCATCCCAGCCTGTTTCTCACTTTTTTGGAGTCTTGAAAATGAATACCCTTACCCGCATCGCTTGCGCGCTCTCCCTGGCCTTGGTCGCTACGCTCTACAACCCGGCCATGGCCGCGTCGGTCAAAAACATCGTCCTGGTCCACGGCTTTTTCGCTGACGGCTCAGGCTGGCAAGGCGTGGCACAGATCCTGACGCGCGACGGTTACAACGTCGCCGTCGTGCAAGAACCGGAAACCTCGTTCGCTGAAGACGTGAAGGTGACCACCCGGGCCATCAACGCCTTCGACGGCAACAGCATCCTGGTTGGCCACAGCTATGGCGGCATGGTGATCACCGAGGCTGGCGTCAACGCCAAGGTTGCCGGTCTGGTCTATGTGTCGGCATTCCAGCCCGAGCCAGGTGAGAGCCTGCTGAACCTGGTCAAGCGAATGCCGCCCGCCAGCGAAGCCATCAAGGCCACTGCCGATGGCTACCTCTATGTCGATCAGGCGCTGTTCCATGCCGATTTCGCCGCCGATGTGCCGGCCGCCGACGCCCGGTTCATGGCCATCTCGCAAGTGATGCCGTCCGTCCAGACGGCCGCCGCTCCCGTCACGCAAGCCGCGTGGAAGAGCAAGCCGAGCTGGGCAGTGATCACCACCGCTGACCGCACGGTCAACCCGGAACTGCAACGCTACATGGCGGCGCGCGCCGGCAGCAAGGTGGTCGAGATCAACGGCAGTCACGCGGCATTCATTGCGCATCCCGAGCAAGTGGCGAAAGTCATCGAACGCGCGGCCGACATGGCCGACTAGACCGAGGTGATTGCCGGGCCCGAACGTCCCAAGCCTGGTGCCAGTGAGTCGGACTCATAGGATAACAAGACGCCTTCTTGAGGTCGTCATGATTGCTTAAAGTGGTGTCAGCGCAGTTCTTGAACACTGTTTTTTCTATTTACCCGATACCGTCTGTTTTTTCCAACCAGGAGATTGCCATGAACGTGAAGCATGTACTTTTTATCTTGACCAACACGCCCCAAATCGGCCCGAACCAGCGCCCTACCGGCTATTTCTTCTCCGAGGTCGCGCATCCTTATGAGGTGTTCGACCACGCAGGTATCGCCATCGAGTACGCCTCACCCTTGGGCGGCACACCACCCGAAGATGGTTACGACGAAGCGGATGGCGTCCAGCTGGCCTTCCGCCACAGCAAGGCAATCCGCCGCATGGCGCGCAGCCGCAAGCTGTCGGAAGTCGACGTGCTCGACTACGATGCCGTCTTCTTCCCAGGCGGCCTGGGACCGATGATGGACATCGCCATCGACCCGGAAGTGAAGCGCGTGGTCGCCCGCGCTTGGGATGCGGGCAAGATCGTTGCCGCGGTGTGCCACGGCCCCGCTGCATTCCTGGGCGTGACGCTGGCCGACGGCACACCGTTGATCCGCGGTCGTCAGCTGACATCTTTCTCCAACGAAGAAGAAGCCGGCTACGCCCAGGCCGACGTGCCGTTCCTGCTGGAAGATGCGCTGCGCACGGAAGGCGCCGACTATGCGGCAACCAGTGTGTGGCAATCCAAGGTCGTCATCGACGGTCGTTTGTTTACCGGCCAGAACCCGGCATCGGCCGGCCCCCTGGCGCAAGCCATCGTTGCAGCACTGCAAGGAGAACCAGCATGAGCACGATGACAGCAATCACCATCGTGGCGCGTTGGCAGCCAAGGCCCGAGTCTTATGACGAAGTCGTGGCGGTGATCGACCAGTTGCGTCCGCAATCGCTGGCAGAGCCGGGTTGCCTCGGCTACGAAGTGTTCGAAAGCACGGCTGCCCCGCGCACCGTGCTGTTGCTGGAGCACTACCGCGATGCAGATGCACTCGAGGCGCACAAGTTGTCGCAGCATTACCAGGCACTCGTGGTGGAACGCGTGCTGCCCTTGCTGGCCGAGCGAAAGGTTGAGGTTCTGCAGGCGCGTCCATGATGGTGGCGGCTTGCTTCGATCTTGGTGAAAGGTCCGCGCAATGAACTGATCCCAAAGAGTTGGACGAAAGTCCAACCTTTGGGGTCACTTCAACCAGCAGGCTGTTGTTTCTATCAGGGGATTCGCATGAATGCCTTGTCCAGTCGCTGTGTGGTTTCCAGAATGGACAATGTGTTATCGGGCGGTATCCGGATGGTGCGGCGGCGCGGCACGCAGCGACAATATCAAGCCTGCCACGATGATGATTGCTCCGACCACGACGAAGCCGTGCAGTGGTTCTCCCAATGCAAGCGCCGAAGCGGCCATGCCGAATAGGGGGGAAAGCGCCCCCAGCATCAACGCTTTTACGCCCATCTGCGCCACCACCCAATTGAACAGCGCAACGCCGACGATGCTTACCAGCAGTCCGTGATATATCGCCTGCAACCACAATGCACCGGCCGGTTGTTCGAAGGTTCCCATGCCGTACAACGCCAGATAAGGTAAGGCGCAACTCAAGGACAGTACCTGCACTAGCGCCACCACATCCAGGGGGACCGTCTTCCAGGTTTTGTTGAGCACCAGGTACCAGGCCCACATGAAAGCCGAAAGTACGAACAACAGATCGCCACGCCACGCGCCAGAGGACGCCGCGACCTTGCCAGCGCGCCAGCTGTCGACGCCGATCAGGCTTAGCCCACTCAACAGCAACAGCATTCCGAGCAGCGGGAAGCGCTCCGGCCGCTTTAAGGCGAAACGACTGATCAATACGCCGAACAACGGTGTCAGCGCGGGGTGAATGAGCGCGCCATGAGAAGCCGGCGCGAAACTGACGCCGCCTATCAGAATGAAGCTGAACAGCGGGCCCGACAGCAAAAACAGAAAGATGGCGCGGCGCCAGCCGATACCGCAAGCATTCGCCAGACCGCGTCTGCATGCATACGGAAGCATCAGCAACCCGCTGACCAGGTAGCGCACCAGGGTAGCATCCTGTGCCGACAGGCCGAACTGAAAACCATAACGCGAGACTACCGGCTGGATGCCCCAGATCAGCGCAACCAACACGCCATACAGGAGGGTGGCGCTCATGGTTTTACAGCACCGCGTAGTCGACGTTGAGCTGATCGGTGATCAGCATGTATCCGGGCGCATGAGTGATGCAGAAGGAAGGTTTGGCCTGCAGTAGCGATACCTGCGGAGTCGCGCCGCAGGCCCAGAATACCGGTAGCTCGTCGGCGGCCACCGTGACGGCATCGCCGAAGTCGGGGTGCGCCAGGTCAGCAATCCCGATCAGCGCCGGATCGCCGATATGCACCGGGGCGCCGTGCACGCCCGGAAATCGTGACGTGATCTGAACGGCGCGGATGGCGTCAGCCGCTTTGAACGGGCGCATGGTGACGACCATGTCTCCACCAAATTTACCTGCCGGTTGGGTCTGGATGTTCGTGCGATACATCGGCACGTTGCGCCCCTCGTCAATATGGCGAATGGCAATGCCGTTGTCGAGGAGAGTATGTTCAAACGTGAATGAGCAACCGATGGCAAAGGTCACCAGATCGTCGCGCCAAAGCGCAGTGATGTCGTCTACCTCGGCCTTGTATTGGCCATGTTCAAAGACGCGGTAGCGCGGTACGTCGCGGCGCAGATCAATGTCGGCGCCCATAGACGGCAGCGTGAATTCACCCGGCTCGCTCACCGCCAATAGCGGGCATGGCTTCGGATTGCGTTGGGCGAAGCGCAAAAAATCCGCCGCCTCGGCATCCGGTAGCATGACGAGATTGACCTGGACGTAACGCGCCGCCAGGCCGGCCGTAGGGCGATTCCAGGAGCCGCTTCGTATCAGGTGGCGGCAATCGGCGGCGCTGGAATGGGCTTGAAGAGCGGGATGTTGAGACGAAACGGGTGACATGGACTTTCTCCAGAAAAGGTTGGTGAGTATTTCTGGAAAAAATTGTAGGCGCGGAACATAATTAAAGATAATTACGATTTAAATATGTCTCGATAAAGAATATTAATCATGCGTCCAAGTCTGCAACAGCTGGAAAGTTTCTACTGGGTGGCTCGTTTGGGCAGTGTGCATGCCGCGGCACGACACCAGAATTTGACTCAACCAGCGGTCACTGCGCGCTTGCGGGACTTGGAAGAAGTCGTCGGTGACCAGCTATTCGACCGTGGTGGTTACAAGTTGGAGCTGAGATCGCAGGCACGCGAATTATTTGAACTGGCCGAGCAGATCTTGACGCTGGCCGATCGCTTTTCCAGCGCCATTGATAGCGGCGCCCCAGGCCTGGGCTTGCTGCGGCTAGGTGCCAACGAATCGTCCGCCATGATCGGCCTGCCTACTTTTTTATCCCGCATGCGCGAACAGTTTTCCGGTCTCAGGGTGCAATTGCATGTCGACATCGGCAGCGAATTGAGCCGCAAGCTCAACGCGCGCGAATTGGACCTGGCCATTCTCAGTAGCCCGATGTCGGCAACACACATCGTCGATGAAACCTTGGGTAGCGTTGACCTGCAATGGATCGCTCCCCCGTCATTTCGTACCGCATCAGATCCTGCAACGCCGCAGGATGTTGCCGCCTTGACGGTGCTTAGCCTACCGGCACCGTCGTCGTTGCATTCAGCCGCCGTCAACTGGTTCGGCATGCAGGGAGTACCAATGCCGGGCGGAGGAACCTGCAATTCGATCGCCCTGATCATCAAGCTGGTCTCCACCGGCCATGGCATTGCGCTGGTGCCAGGACCGGTGGCGCGGGAAGCCCGCGACAACGGGGCCGTGAAACTATTGAATGTCTTCCCCGCGATACCGTCAATCGCTTACTACGTTTCTTATCTGCAGGAAATGGCACCGATTGCGCGGGAAAATCTGGTGCCGCTGGCGAGAACGGTATTTAGTGAGTGCGGGTTGATTTACCTGCGGCGCAAGAGACGTGTTGCGGCACGCAGTAAGGCCGCCTAGTCGCTGTTGAAACAGCTTTTGATGCGGAATTTCCAGAATAGGAAGCGACCGGCAGCTTTCGGTGGCGGTTGCGGACATCGCCAAATCCATCGCTCCATAGCGTCGGCTATTCAGTTCCCGGGCCAAAACGCTCCATCATGAAGTTGATAAAGCTGGCCAGCTTTGCCGTCAGTTTGCGTTCGGGAAAATACACCAGATGTACGGGATTTGACGCTGCGGGCAAGTTCGGAAACAGCCGGATCAATCTTCCTGCGGCGATATCCTGATCGACGATCATCTTTGGTTGAAAAATGACGCCGAGGTCCGCGAGTGCGGCTTCACGCAACGCCATACCGCTGCCGCTGATATCCAGGCGGCCAGGCACCTTGACGATCTGTTCCGAACCATCTACGAGGGTAAGGCGCCAGTCTCGTTTAACGCCGCTGACAAATCCGATCGCAATGCACTGGTGTCTGTCCAGATCCGTCGGCGTCTTGGGTGTCCCATGTCGCGCGAGATAAGCAGGCGATGCGCAGGCAACCAGTGCAGCGGGAGCCAATGGTCGGGCGATCAGATTTGAATCAGGAAGAACGCCAACGCGGATTGCTGCGTCAAAGCCTTCATCGGCGAGATCGACGAAGCGATCATTGAGTGCCAATTCCACCTGCACGTCTGAATTGGCTTCCAGATACGCGCCGATTGCCGGCACGAGCAGCATCGTGCCATACATCACCGGCACACTCACACGCAGGCGGCCGCGTGGCCGTTCACGTATATCGCGAACATCTCCTTCCGCAGCCTGAACTTGCGCCAAGATGTCGACGCACTGTTGGTAGTAATTGCGGCCTGTTTCGGTCAGGCTTTGCTGGCGCGTCGTACGGTTAAGCAGACGCGCACCGAGCCGGTCTTCAAGTGCCCGGATGTGGTTACCAACCATTGTTGCCGTCATCCCGCTACCTTCCGCCGCAGCAACAAAGCTGCCACGCTCAACGACCCGGACGAACATCGACATGCTAACGAAACGGTCCATTCGTAAGCTCTGATTATGAATGCAAGAAATGAATCATAGTTTATTAAAAAAAACGATGCAATCACAATGCTCCTCATACCGTCTGGCGGGATATAAGGAGTTAATTGAGATGAATCTGCAAGATAAGAAAATCGTCGTATTGGGTGGAACATCCGGCATCGGCTTTGCAACAGCACGCGCCGCGCAGGCGCAGGGAGCGCAAGTTGTGGTGTCATCCTCAAAAAAGGAAAAGGTCGATGCGGCCATCGCCGCCTTGGGATCAGGTGCAAATGGATTCGTAGCAGACCTGAGCAATGCCGCATCCGTGGAGTGGCTGTTTAAAGAAATCGGCCATTTCGACCATTTGGTTTATACGGCGGGTGAAAGCTTGCTATTCGGTAGTCTCGACAGTATTGAGATGAGCGCGGTACGCAAAGCGTTCGACGTGCGCATGTTTGGCGCGATGGCTGCGGTCAAAGCGGCTCTGCCTTATATCCGGCCAGGCGGTTCAATCGTGCTGACCAGCGGTATCGCCAGTTCGCGTGCTCCCAAAGGTTTGACAATCGGCGCCAGCATTTGCAGCGCGATGGAAGGTTTTACGCGTGCACTCGCAGTCGAGCTTGCACCGCTGCGGGTCAATATCGTCAGTCCGGGTTTTGTTCGCACGCCGTTGTGGTCAAACATTCCAGAGAACGATCGCGCAGCGATGTACCAGGATGTCGGATCGGGCTTGTTGGTCGGACGCGTCGGTGAAGCCGACGAAATTGCCCAAGCCTACTTGTATTTGATGAATAACACGTTCGTCACTGGACAGACGCTTGTGATTGACGGCGGCGGCGTTCTGGTCTGAGCATATTTCGCTCGCTACGACGATTCTCCATTTTGCTCCGCAGCTTTTTATTAAAGCAGGCTTCACAAGGCTTTGCGAGTCATCGATTTTTACGTATTGCGGAGCACACAGCAAACCAGGTATTTGTTTTCATTGACATCCGGCATTGATGAACTGACCCCGTAAAGCCGGACGGTCATGTCAGCCGGTTAAGGCCTTGAGGGCTGGGTACTGTTTCGGCTTGGGTTTCAAGGCTTCCAAGCCACCCCCATGATACAGGCGCGCCCATCGACTGGCGGTACCGTGCCCTCGTAGACGGAACATTGCTTCAACTTCGCGATAGGGCAGACCTTGCTTGTTCATCCTGCGTAGCACGGATAATCTGAATTCAGCGCCGGCAGCGCACGTCCCTGAGATACCGCCAGATGTCTTTCGCGTATCGGATTTACAATATCCTCATCTATCAACAACACCTGACGCCAGGTGTCATGCCATGAGGTATCGACCATGACCAACGCTTTGAAGATCGATTTCGTCTCCGACATCGTATGTCCGTGGTGCGCGATCGGACTGGCGGGTCTCAATACCGCGCTCGACCGCCTCGGTCCGGCGACGCGTATCGATCTCACCATCCATCCCTTCGAGCTCAATCCTGGCTTGTCTGCGGCCGGCCAGGTTCACCTTGAACTCATCACCGAAAAATACAACATCACTGCAGACCAGGCGCGCGTGAACCGCGAACAGATCCGGGCCAGAGCGGCCACTGTCGGTTTCACCATGAACCGCGACGACGCCAGCCGCGTCTACAACACCTTCGACGCTCATCGCCTGCTTAGCTGGGCGAAAGAGAAAAATGTGCAGGCGGCGCTCAAGCTGGTCTTGCTCAAAGCCTATTTCACCGACGGCAAGAACATCGCCGACAGGGAGGTGTTGGCAGAGCTCGCCCAGCAAGTTGGCCTGGACGGCGCCGAGGCAAGCGACATCCTGGCATCGGATCGTTTCGCGCAGCAAGTGAAGGAAGAAGAAGCGCTGTGGGCTCAACGCGGTATCAGCAGCGTGCCGGCAGTCGTCGTGAACGACCGCTACCTGATCTCGGGCGGCCAGCCGCCGGAAGTGTTTGAAGAGCAGCTCCGAGCGATCCTGGCGGGCGACGCTCGCCAATGATGATCGGGTAGCGGGCGGGTGCGGATCATCGCCGGTTGGCGAGTGGAACAGAGAATGGCGCAGGAGCGGAAATTGGTACATCCACACCATCACAAACGCATAAGCACTTGTAAAATTTTCACGGCCATTGTCATGTGCATGGTCAGCATTGGAAGCGCCTGCGCCACTTCAATATCGCCAGTCTCTCCCCGTGACGATGCCCCTGGTACTACCATCGCTTTTGCGTCAGTCACGCCTAAACGCATCAAGGATTTTGTGGAGCGTACGGTCGACAATAAGGTCTCGATCACAGGACGCTTGGTGTTCCCTGAAACGATGAGTTCTGCCGTTCCGGCGGTGGTCATCCTGCACGGAAGCAGCGGTGTCAATCCAGGCGAGATGGTCTGGGCGCAACGCTTGAACGCGATGGGGTTTGCCAGTTTCGTCGTCGACAGTTTTACCGGCCGAGGCGTCAGCAATACCGAAGCCGACCAAACTCAGCTGTCGATGACGGCAGGTGTAGCAGACGCCTACTTTGCTCTACGCCTGCTGGCGGCCGATCCACGGATCGACAAAAGAAAAATCAGCGTGATGGGTTTTTCGCGCGGCGGGATTGCCGCGCTGTATTCCGCATTGGAGCCGTTTCGCCACGCCCTGATCGAAGACGATCTCCACTTTGCCGCACATATAGCCTTCTATCCCGGATGCGGCATACATTACACATCGGCGCATCTGGATGGCGCTCCGATACTGATGCTGCTTGGCGGCAAGGACAATTACACGCCGGCAGCGCCGTGTGTGACGTATGCCAACGATTTACGCAGGCAAGGCGCACAGGTCACGCTGAAGACTTACCCCGATGCCTATCACGGATTTGACAGGCCGACACGACTGCATGTCATCAAGTCGGCAACAAGTGCGCGCGAATGCGATGGCGCCTATGATCTGGATACAAACAAGTTCACGATGCGCAAAGATGGGCAAATGTTGTCGGGAGCGGAGGCCGCAGCAGAATCCAAGCGCTGTCTCAGCTATGGAGCGATGCTTGGCGGCGATGCGCTGGGGCGCGAACAATCTCCGCCTGATGTCGCCGCATTTCTCAAATCTGTATTCAATCATGACCAATGACATCCAGGGTCTGCGGCATGCCGATAGGTCGGTAACCTGACAGGAGCGGACCGTAATTCCACTATCTCCTTCGCGATGGTGAAGGCTCTCTTTTTTGTCTCAGGTGGTGAGATTTTTTACGCGGTTTTTACGTAAATCACATTAAATAGAATCCGGTTTTTATACTGAAGATTCTAAATTGAGGTCTCCATCACTACAGGCTTGTTGATGCAAGCCGTGACTCTATGAGACCAATCGCGATTCTTCAACACGAATCAACGCAAGGGCCGGGTGTACTGCGCGATCATTTAGATGAAAACGACATCCCGTACCGACTCATTTCCCCCGCGTCGGACGGAAAAGCGCCCGTCGATGCCAGCAAGTTTGGCGGCATTGTCGTGTTGGGCAGCGATCACTGCGTGAATGAAACTTTACCGTGGATCGAGGACGAGCGGACATTGCTGCAAGATGCCATCAGGCGTGACGTTCCGGTGCTCGGGCATTGCTTTGGCGCGCAGATGCTTGCGCGTGCCATGGGAGCGAAGGTCAGCCGCAATATCTGCCCGAATATCGGCTGGAGCCAAATTTGGATCACCCCGGAAGCGCAGCAGCTTATGGGGCTGCCCAGGCAAGCGACGATCTTCAACTGGCATTACGATACTTTTGAAATTCCCGTTGGCGCCATCCGTACGATGTATGGCAGTCATTGCCTGAACAAGGGCTTCCGTCGCGGTCGTCATTGGGCATTTCAAGGTCATTTGGAAGTGACCGAAGAAAGCATCAGGAATTGGTGCGCCGCCGGGCGAGCCGAACTCCTGCGGGCACACGGACCGGCCGTTCAAAGCGAGACGCAAATCCTGAAAGAACTGCATGATCGGATTGAGGCATTGCACCTGATCGCGGATCAAACCTATCGAGCCTGGAGCTGTCAGTTGGACAGACCTGCCTTGGTGGCACTGAGCTCGGCCTCCTCCTATGCCTGAACCACAATAATCCGCAGCGCTGGTCAGCGCTGATGAAATGCCGGTCTGGTATTGGGGCGCGGATGCCATTTCACCGGCGCAGAGGATGGCTTGCGTTTCCATTGAAACAGCGTGGGATTCTTGAAAAACGAAAACGGCTGTTCACGGGATTTCGTCAACAGCCGCTTCACTTGCTGCGATTATTCGATCACAGCATCGCAACGTCCCTTATCGGCCAGACGCTGGTGTCGGCGCCAGCCTCATGTCTGGATCAGCGGGCAAGCGGAGCATACGCGCCGTATCCGTCCGGCCACGGCGTCAGAACTTCAAAGCCGGTTTCCGTCACCGCTACCATGTGCTCCCACTGGGCCGAGAGGGAGTGGTCTTTGGTGACGACGGTCCAGCCGTCCGGCAATTCCTTGGAATGCCGCTGGCCGGCGTTGATCATCGGCTCAATCGTGAAGACCATCCCGGTTTGCAGCTTCAGGCCTGTGCCCGGCTGGCCGTAGTGCAGCACCTGCAGGTCTTCGTGGTAGATTTTGCCGATGCCGTGGCCACAATACTCACGCACCACGCTGAAACCTTCCTTGTGCGCCACCGATTGAATCGCATGGCCGACGTCGCCCAAGGTGGCGCCCGGCCTGACGGCAAGAACTCCTGCGCGCATCGCTTCGTAAGTGGTGTTGACCAGGCGTCTGGCCAGGATGCCGGGCTGGCCGACAAAATACATGCGGCTGGTGTCGCCGTGCCAGCCGTCCTTGGTCAGCGCAACGTCGATGTTGACGATGTCGCCGTCCTTCAATGGCTTGTCGGAAGGTATGCCATGGCAGATGACATGGTTGACCGAGGTGCAGATCGTCTTGGGGTAGCCGTTGTAGCCGATATTGACCGGCACTGCCTCAAGTACGTCAACGATGTAGTCGTAGCAGAGCCGATCAAGCTGATTGGTCGTCACGCCGGGGCGAACGTGTTCGCCTATCATGCGCAGCACATCCGCCGCCAGTGCGCCGGCGCTGCGCAGCATCGCCACATCGGCGGGCGACTTGATCTCGACTTGCGCCTCCATCATGCCTTCTCGAGCGCCAGGGCGATTTCCCGGGAGGCGGCCCCGGCCTGTTGTTCCGCCTCAATCAGCTTCTGGCAGATGTCGTTATAACAAAGACCGGGATTCAACTCGGCCATCATGCCCACGCGCAGCCAGTGTTCGGCTTGCGAGTTGATTGACCGGCTCATTGCGCCGCTGGTGAGGCGCAGATTGGTATGCATCTGCTCAGTGATTTTGACGATTCCCATTAATTACATGCCTTTATAAATCGTATATAAAACATATACGAAACGTATACTAGCAAAACGATGAGGGCATGGCCGCGTCAGGCGCGAAATCAGGTGCTGTCGCCAGCAGCGGTCAGGTGCTCGCGGTGGTTTACAAAGGGATGTGCTCTATCGTCAATCGAGCGAGCTTCGTTTTCTAGTTCAACCTCGGCAATCGGCCAATTCCTGCCGGTTGGCAATGCGACTTATCTGGTATTGCCTTGGCAGCGTATCGTGTTACGGTAGTTTGTCAATTTGCGTGCCGTATTGACCCACTTTTTCATTTGGAGCTGATCCAGTTGGGTGGCGCAAAATACACGCGGCCCTAAGCCCATTCGGTGAAATCGTGGTTCAGTGCACATTGCAAAAATGGAGTCATTGAAGATGCAACCTCACAGGATAGCCGTCGCAGCACGCAGAGCTGGCGACTTTCTATTTCCAGGCCGGCGATATGACTCTCTTCACATATCCACCAGGCAGTACGCTCGGATCGTTAAGAAATGGATAGCTGATATCGGCCTTGATCCGTCTGCTTACGGAACACACAGCATACGCCGTACAAAACCATCCCTCATTTACCGGCGGACTAAGAATCTGCGAGCCGTCCGATTGCTCCTGGGCCACACAAAACTAGAAAACACCGTCCGATATTTGCAAATAAAGGTACACATGTAGCGGAGCATCCGGCTACCGACTACTGATACGATCTCCAAGAAGGCAGGCGCATTCAAGGGCCGTCAGATCTGGTAAATCAGGATTGGCTACATTGCGATCATCGTGAAGAAGATGTTCGCATGCCTGATATAAATACGGCATAAACAAAAGCAGGAAGAGTGAAAAAAATAATACATAAAGATGTGTTCTATGGTCTATCCAAACGGTCGCGGCTGGTTCTTTGACGATCACGTGGCGACGAATAATTTTTTCTTGGTGATTCTTGTATAAGCATGTCTGCTGCGGCACACTTACCGCTGCTTCCCTTTTCGCCAACGCCTAAAAGATGGGGCGTGAGCGTAGAGTCCGTTCTGGTTTGAGTAATATGGAATTCTCGGATCGCATCTATTCTCGAGCGGAAAGAACATTTCAATGAATTCAACAACTAATCTGTTAGATAAGAACATCACTGTTTTATTCCTTTTTGGTTCTGGCATACATCGATGAAAACGACTTCCCCGCAGCTAAGCATTTACGAAGAAAAACAAGGTTTCGGTTGGATTGATGGCTTGGTCATGGCGGTGCTATTCGGGTTGCTATGGAGTGTGCTTCACTTTGGAAAAGGCATGCTTGTGCATTTCGATCCAGCCGACAAACTGGCTATCGACAGCTCGCCAAGTATGATTCCCTATTACGCCGGCCGTACGTTATTGCGGATGTGGATCGCGTTTGCGTTTTCTCTTTTTTTTGCCATCACAGCCGGCTATGTGGCGGCGAAAAGTCGGCGCGCCAGGGCATTTATTTTGCCCGCGCTGGACATCTTGCAGTCTGTCCCTGTCCTGGGTTTCTTGTCGGCGACTGTCGCGGGCTTCATGGCGTTATTCCCGGGTAGCCTGATGGGTGTTGAATGTGCCGCGATCTTTGCGATCTTCACGGGCCAGGTCTGGAATATGGCGTTCGGTTTTTATCATTCGATGGTCACTGTTCCGATCGACATGCAAGAAGCGGCCACTACCTATCGTCTGACGCAATGGCAACGCTTCCGCACTGTTGAGTTGCCGGTTTCAGCCCACAGCCTGATCTGGAATTCGATGATGTCCTTTGGTGGCGGCTGGTTTTTCGTCGTGCAAAGCGAAGCAATCAGCGTGATGAACAAGAATATTAAGCTGCCAGGTCTTGGCTCCTACATGGCGCAGGCCATCGAACGTGGCGACAACACGGCTGCGCTTTGGGCGGTAGTCGCGATGCTTGTATTGATCTTGGTCAGCGACCAATTAGTATGGCGACCTTTGCTGGCGTGGGCCGATAAATTCAAGATCGAGCTGACTGAATCATCGGCAGCGCCGACTTCCTGGGTATACGATTTCCTGCGTAGCGCCTATATTTTCAGTTGGCTGCATATCATGGTCTGGCAACCACTGGCAGACTTTGCGGCGCGCCGAGCGCGCAAAACCGAAACGAACATGGTACCTGCGCGCATCGTGCGCAGGCTCTGGTTGCATCGTGGTTTGACCGTACTGGTTTGTTCCTGGCTGCTCTTCGAAGCGATGCGTGGCCTGCTCGCCGCCGTCGATGCACTACATGGCACCCTGACCTGGAACATCTTCGGCCATATTGTCTGGCTTGGTTTCTTGACCCTGCTACGGGTCTTGGCGATGACGGTAATAGCGACCCTGATCTGGACGCCGATCGGCGTATGGATCGGATCCAAGCCCCACATCGCCCGCTTTGCGCAACCTCTGGCGCAGATCGGCGCCTCTTTTCCCGTCAACATGACCTTTCCACTGATCGTTGGCTTGTTCGTGGCGGCACATGTGAGTATGAACTGGGGAAGTATCCTGCTTATCGCAATGGGTACGCAATGGTACATCCTGTTCAATGTCATCGCCGGCGCGATGGCCATCCCGAATGACTTGAAGGAAGCTGCCAGAACATATGGTCTGTCGCGGTGGAATCTGTGGCGAACCTTGATCCTGCCAGCAATTTTTCCCTTCTGGGTGACGGGCGCATGCACCGCAGCAGGCGGGGCATGGAATGCCAGCATCGTCGCCGAGATGGCGACTTGGGGGGACATCACATTGAAGGCTGACGGCCTGGGCGCCTATATTTCGTCCGTCACGCAATCTGGCGACACGCCACTTATCATCACCAGCATTGGCGTGATGTCGTTATTTGTTGTCTTGATGAACAAGTTTGTCTGGCGACGTCTCTATGCGTATGCCGAACGCAGATTCCGATTGGATTGACCATGAACAAAAACGCTCCTCTCCAACAAGCGCGTCCCGCGGTTGCGGAACTTCGCGCCGTTAACAAATCCTACAACACTGCCGGAGGACATGAACTCAAGGTACTTGATAGTATCGACCTTGCCGTACATGAGGGTGAATTGCTGGCGCTATTAGGACAGTCAGGTTCGGGCAAGTCCACCATCCTGCGCTGCCTGACCGGTTTAGTCGAGCCGAGCTCTGGCCGGGTGCTGACAAACGGCCATCCCCTGCATGGCGTCAACCGGGATGCATCTGTCGTCTTCCAGACTTTTGCGCTGTATCCATGGCTGACGGTAGAACAGAATGTTGCGGTCGGTTTGATGTCGCATCACCTAAACCGTACTGAGCGCAATGCAGCCGTTGACCGGGCCATTGAGCTTATCGGCCTCGGCAATTACCACGCCGCTTATCCACGTGAGTTATCCGGCGGCATGCGTCAGCGCGTGGGCATTGCTCGGGCTTTGGTGTCAAAGCCGAGGCTGCTGTGTCTGGATGAAGCATTTAGCGCGCTCGATGTTCTGACCGCCGAAAATTTGCGGCAGGAGCTTATCAGTCTCTGGCACACACCGGACAGTGGCCTGACGTCGATTTTCATGGTGACGCACAACATCGAAGAAGCTGTCGAGATGGCGACAAGAATCGTCGTGCTCTTTCCGCGGCCCGGCCGCTTGGGATTGATATTGGAGAATTCCCTGGCGTATCCGCGGGACACAAAAAGCGCTGAATTCCAGCGTCTGGTCGGCATCATTCACGAGGCTATTACCACGTTGTCGCTACCGGATTTTCCGCCGGAAGTTCACGTCCCTGGAGAACCGATCTCCCGCGGGCGCAAGCGCATGGAATCGATCCCGCTGGTTCCTGTTGGTCAAATCCTTGGCTTAATGCGTCTTTTGCACGACTCTCCCGATCTCAACAACATCTACGATATTTCCGACGAAATCGGAAAAGAGTTCGGTGAAACCATCGCAATTGTGAAAGCAGCTGAAATTCTTGAGCTAGTCGATACGCCCAAACAAGATATCTTTCTTACGGATTTGGGAAGACAATTCATGGCAGCTGACCGATTTGGACAACGAACCATCTTTGCAGAGCAGGTGTATAAGCTGCGGATCTTCCACATTATTCTTGCCTTGCTTGGAGAATACGAGGAAATTGAGGCCGCTCGCTTGATCAAGGATATTGCCAGTGCATTGCCCTATGATAATCCGGAGAAAACCTTCGAAATCATGATTGCATGGGGTCGATATGCCGGGCTAATGGATTTCAATGCCAAAGCTGGGATCGTATTTATTCCCAAGGAAGGGGAAGTTTTGGAGAATGTGTCAGCGTAGTACCCGGAAAACGATCTCGGATATAAAGCCTTTGAGAAACGCGACTGACAGCAATCCCCGGGAAAAAACGCAGAAAACCCGCGACGAGTCGTTACTGGTTTAAAGAGAGACCAAAATCACTTTCGCTAGCGACTCTTTTGCACAAATCGGCGAGAACGCCAGGCAACTATGTGTGTACTCTCTTGCAGCAGTTGATTGAAGTCCGCAACCGGTCAGGAGTGGACATCCAAATTTGACGGTATTTTAAACGGCAAGCGCGTGTCTAGCAGATTCGTGGCGATTCACTCTGCCCCCTGCCGACGCTGCCCAATAGCCGCATCGGGGAATTGCTGCCGCATCATTGAATATCGGCCGACTATTCTTTGCCATCATGGGAAGGTCAAGTCCAAACCGAGCGTCCTGCTAAGGACGAAGGTGACGAGCCCCAGGCCCAGGAGCGATAGCATGAAGACTGCGGCCACCTTGCCGCCCGCGCGTAGCACCGCGCGCTTCTCCTTCTCGCTCTCCTTCTTCCCTTGATCGTAATGCCACTTGATGGCGAAGAACATGCCGGTGCCGAGCACGAGAACCTTGAACGCAACGAAGACTATAGGGATCCAATCCACCATTTTGAGTATTTCCAGGCTGTTACTTGACACTATCTATCGTGAGGAGCAGTAGATGTGATTTTAACCGACCTTCGCCCGCCCGTTATGGACGGGCTGGAATTTGCCAAAGCAGTCCAAGCACTCCTCGCAATGACCCACATTCCCATTGTCCTTATTCGCGCTGTACGGATGACAGACTCATGGGCAGCGCTAGAGGTGTCCGCCGCTTTGCTTCTCAAGCCGTGCTCGATGGCGCAGCTCACGGCAACCATTGACCTTCACGCTCAGTAAGGGCGATCCGCCATTTCAATGGCTTCTATCGGCCGAGACTGTGTAAAAACGTAGAAATTTTAATCCATCGAAAAATGGGCCCTTCAAAACAGCCGCTATTCAATTTTCTTGATATCGGCAAGGATCTCCCTACCCACCAATTTTTGGTAATTTTGCGTTTTTACACAGTCTCGGCCAGAAGCGG